>JACKZZ010016230.1_pt1 | contig 24140 bp, 16 predicted proteins | sample 8027871 | NCBI WGS metagenome assembly JACKZZ01 (sample SAMN15724774, study PRJNA655200) | protist metagenome | isolation source: fluorescence activated cell sorting (FACS) single amplified genomes of... | place: USA: West Boothbay Harbor, Gulf of Maine | collected 2000-07-19 | reverse complement strand
CTCCTGTGTGGAACAAATCATTTAGTACTAGCTTACATGAAGGGCATGTGCACCTAAGAATAGAAGTTTTCGATTGGAACAGCTTGACGTCAGGTGATGAGCATAACTTTTTAGGAATGGTGAACGTTGATGCCACTAAAGTAACCGGGTATTACAACAAGCACAATGTAAAGTTTGCGCTGCAACGCAACTCGGAAGAATCGAGCGAGTATAACCGAGATGTCCAAGGAGACTTGTTTCTGTCATTCAGTGTAATGACAAACGATGCTACCTATCGAGTGATGAGTGAACAGTTAGGGATAAAATATACAAAAGGGATTCATGCCCAATCTATACAACAAAAAATGTTAGAAAACTCTGCACACATGATTTTGCATGTGCATGTAATCGGTGCAAATGATATAGAACAGTGCGATGAAACGGGTTGGAGCGATCCATACATTGTCGTCACTTCGAATGAAATGGAAGTTGGCAAAACAGCTGTAAAGATGAAAACCAAGTCTCCTAGGTGGCACGAAATCTTTGACGTCGACCTTTCTGGTGGTCCAATGCCATTGAAGTTTGTAATGTTTGATTGGGACCGTGAAGCAGAACACACTTTTATGGGTATTGTTGAATTCGACGCAGACACCCTTTATTCAAATTTTGGGATGTCAAATGTGTGCTTTCCATTTACCAGAGACGAAAATCGAAATGCGCTAGAAAATTTAAAAGTTGGGGGTACATTAATTTTGTCCTTTAGTGTTATGATGGATAAAGGGACTCGTGCTTTGGAAGAAGAGAAGTATTCGAAAGACTTGGGTTCCTTGAAAGGTCTGCACCAGACCCTGCATTTGCACATCTGCAGTGCCAATAACCTGCAACGCGTTGACGACGATAGCTGGGCAGATCCGTACTGCGTGGTGTACGTAAATGAAAAGAAAGTCGGGAAGACCAAGACCAAGAAAAATACCAAGAACCCTGTCTGGAACCAGCCGTTTGAGGTTCGCTTGCTCGATCAAAATGTCGATTTGCGAATGGAAGTTTTTGATTGGGACAGTATATCGACCGGGGGACGTCATACATTTTTGGGGCTTGTTGAAATTCATGCTGACGATCTGGCAGAGCACTATAACAAACATAACATTAAGTTCGCGCTACAGAAAGATTTGAAAAAGTCCAGTGCGTACAATGAAGGTGTTGGCGGGGAACTGTTTCTGTCCATAGGTCTCTCGACAGATGAAGCTGCGCGATTATCGCACATTTCAGAAAATGGTTCCTCCCCCCTGTTGGAAGAGTCGATGCTTGTAAAAACTTTCGAACAGCAGTTAAAAGAGAATACCGACCATCAAATTTTGCACCTACATATAGTCGGCGCGGAAAACGTGCAGCAGTGCGATGAAACGGGATGGAGCGATCCATACATCATCATTTATGTGAACAACAAAAAATTCGGCAAAACGACAGTAAAAATGAAAACCAAAGAACCCCGGTGGAATGAAGTGTTTGAAGTAGATTTAAATCACGGACATGCTCACTTGCGGTTTGAAATGTACGACTGGGATCGTGGGGGAGATCATACATTTATGGGTCTCGTCGAGGTTGATGCAGACTCCATCAAATCTAAATACGGAAAGCAGAATATTCGACTTCAGCTTGTTCCGGACCATCATCGTACACACGAAGAAAATGTAAAAGTAGGAGGGCATTTGCTGCTTTCTTTTGTTGTCATGACAGACGAAGTGGCACGCCTAGCAGAAATACAGGAAGAAAAGAAACGTCTTGCTGCGGAGATAGAGGAGCAGCGTCGGGGGGCAGCCTTGACGGCACTTTACCAAGAGAATAGGCTGGGTGTGAGATACCAATCAGCATCGTGGTATTTAGACATGGAAGAAGATGTGCGGGGTGTCCAATTTGCTGATCTATCAGAGAGGGGGGCATTGTTAGACGAAGAAATCCATGAGGCTATGCTTATAGTAGCAAAGAAAACAGCAAAAAGTGTCGATGAGCCGGTCATTCAAGATGATGCAGGGTCCGTAGCAGATGATACCGTAATGAATGCTTCCCCGTCTTCGTTTGAAGGATTTTTGTGGACAGCAGAAAACAGTGCTAATCACTGGAGGAAAAGGTATTTCGTACACGAACATAACGAGCTGGCGATTAAGAAAACAAAGCATTCCACCGGTCTTGCCTGGGCGTTACACATTGAAGAAAGTATGCAAATCTTCCCTACGCCTGATGAAAGCCTATCTTTGCAACAGAAAACTAGCTTTGGGTTTCGGTTGCATGATGTTCAGAATGGGATTTTTTACCATCTGTGCGCAATGAGCGAAGCGGACCGGACAATGTGGTGCAAAATACTGGAGCAAACCATACAGTCGAAGAATGCCAGCACGACTGCTGTGATAGAATCGAAAGCAACGACAGATCACGAAGCACTGTCTGCGTTGGCAATTGAGAAACTAAGCGTAAAAGAAATCAGAGGGCTGAAGAAAGGCTTCAATCTTATTGATCTCGACGGCTCGGGTTCAATTGACGAAAGTGAATTAGCCACGTTGATGGAAATGCTCAACATTGACATGTCCTCGGATAAACTGCGGGAATTAATCGCCGTCGTGGACATTGACGGAAGCGGGGAACTAGATTTTGACGAATTTTTGGTCGTTGCAGCAAAAGCGAAAAAGAGTGGGGAATATTCCACTGCATTCAAAGCAATTGTTGCCGCTGCTGCGCCTCGGTTAACAATAGATTCGATTGTAATAGATGATGTCGGGGGTGTTGGAGAAATCACGAAACACATAATAAACAAAAATCCTATTCCACAAAACTTTCCGCCACACCCAAGATCGTTTGAATTTGAAGAGAGCTTTTGTTATTCTGACGCTTTCGATTTCCGTGCACCAGCTGAGAAGCGAGACCACTGTGTACACGCTTTATTCCAGCAAGCAGAAGTCATGCTGCCCCACCTAGAGCAATTATATAAAATGCCGCTAAACATGATCATTCAGAGGCGACAGACACAACGCGAAGAGGTTCAAATGGGAAAATCTTGTATCATGGATATAATTGATCGACGGTCTGGACAATTCGTCGGGTTGGCTGGATTTATTGCTGTTGTGGGAGCAGAGAAGGATAAAAATGCTGAGTTCAATATTGTTGTGTCGAAAGCACGGCAGCGACAAGGCATTCTCACAGAAGCCTGGTATTGCAATCTCCTGTACGCGATGGACGAGTTAAAGTGCCATACTGTGTCAGCGACTACCTCATTGGCAAATGAGGCGATGGTGTCGTTCTTAACCAAACAAGGTATGAAACGTGCCACCGCCAATGATGACCAAGAAGAAGCTATGACTGTCGCCGACCTATTAGCCGACGATGATCCGAAATCTTACGTTTCATTTCATGGCACAATCAACGAGATTCTGCCCAGCAGATCCTTGCTTATTCAACATTGTGTTCACGTGAAAACAGAAACATTATACTGAGACAGTGTGGATGGGGGTTTCAAATATATATCTCACATTCATTGTATGGAGGATTGCATAGGAACTGAAGCAGATGACATAATGTGTGAACCGTGTGATCATACAACTGATACGATTTCTCGATCTACGAACGTCAACCCTTCTACCGTTTCTCAAGACAGAACCTGGCCACTCTTAAACAATTCAGGCCACTGTTTGGAAAATTGTACAGGATCTCGTTTGGAGTTTGAAGATGCAACTACTTCAGCTAATTCGACTACTTAGTACACATCAAATCCCTCATATACAGAACCCAGCCCATTTCAACCAACTATAGCCACTGTATGGAGGAGAAAAATTGATTTCTATGCGACAAAAATTGTTTAATTTTAATAATACAACCATTCATTATACGAATATATTAGTCTTATGTTAATTTTCAATTTCATCATTTTTTTGAAATGAAACATGCTCTGAGTTTGTTACGAAAACAAAAAACAACAAAAATTACAAGTACTTAGTATATGGTACCCTCGCTATACCCCTCCCACCTGCGATTCGTCAACGACTCAAATGTCTATGGTATAGTGAGCATTACGTTCGCTTCTCGCAGCAGCCCCTTGGCTTCGTGCCTTTTGGCGGTCCATTCTAGTACGTCGTTTCTCCTTCTTAATTTCATCTTGAATTTTTTTGATCCGTGCGTCAAAGTCTTCTTCCGCACGACGCGCGTCTACGGTTCGCGCTGCAGCCTTTTTGTAATGACAGACGCAAATTCCTTTGCATGTGCAAGGCTCGTCGAAATAGCCTACGGTAGCATCAGATTTTGCGTTCGGTGAGTTCAGCTGACTGTTTTTATTTATTCGCATTCGCCTTTTCAATTCTTCTTTTTTTAAATTCCATGCGTCTTCACTGATTTGTTTTCTAGCTTGATCCTTCTCGCCCGGATTGGATCCTTCCGAACCCAAGCACGACAACATCCCACCTGACGCAATCGCCTGTTTCCCTGTTTCTGAGAGACGTTGAAAGCGGAGTTTGGGAGCTTGACCTTTGTTCACCGGCTTTTTTTCCGCATTACCTAGACAAGAAAACGACCCTTGGTTCTGGCTATTCCCTGTTCCATACTCACTTCCTTGCGTGTTACCCATGGCCAACTCAAAAAAATAAGCGCAGTTTCGTTGCGACTCTCAAAACCGACGAAGCGTTTTGGTTTGGTTGGGACGATGCGTTATGGTTTGCGGTAACTTGAGAATTGGACAGATTCAAATGGTTGTTCTGAGTCGTCATAATGAATCTTGCTATAACGAAGTGAGTTTCGCTGGGTTGTAGTTCTTTTTCGATTTACATTATTTGTTTTAGTTTTGATCACACATCATTTGATCATTCATTCAATCGTGCAGCAATTCATTCATTGCGCACAATGCATTGCGCAATCGCGCATGTAATCCGAACATTTTCAAGATTCTCCTCGTGCTCTCGTATAGTAATTACATACTTAATGTCCAGAAGTACAAACAATTAGTGCTGTGCTGAGTGACGTTTGAGAACAATGTACGAGTACTGTACGAGTACTGTAGTTATGAGAGACAAGTGTGAAGGAAGCACTGGAGTAGATAATGTGACGACAGTAAAAAAGGGGGAGGGCTCTTATTATCATCAATCTAAAAAATAAGTCAAACGAATCAAACGGTACCATCCCTGAAGTAGAGCGTGTGATGGAAGGATGTGGATGGGTGTTTCCTGCGTACTGTCTCGAAATCACGAAATGCAAGTTGCCGTAAAAGCCGTGGGTTCTTCTGTGGTGTTGCACTAAATAGGCACCATGATGGGCACGCTCGCACGTCCAGCTGCACTGGCTGTATTGATTTTCGCGACTGTGGTGACCAGAGTATGTGTGGCGGAATCTGATGGAAACCATCATGGCCGAGGGCAACTAAAAAATAACCTGAGGAAGATAAGCTCGCGTCAGAGGCAGGCAGACGCAGAATGCAAACAAATGTTAACATATGCGGACTGTGAGTTATTAGATACGGTATTGCAAACGTCGATAGGAGCACCCAAGGTATCCGACAAAAAACATAGAATGCACAAGCCAAGTCACAAATGCATGTGGTGTCGTGCGGGAGGCGTCCCATTTTGTACATCTTGCTCCAACCTAGAACAATTAGAAGGAGATGGCGTCATGTGTCGGCCTTTCCTCCTTGACCCTCGCCGTTTGTGCGATCGAGACATCTCAAAAACGTCGCGGAAACTTCCACCGACCATGATCCGATTTAGTCAAATTGCGTCACCGAGTAGAGAGGTTCAGCCGAAGAATGTCTCTGTCGCTAAACAAATCGATAAACTAAAGTCCAAAACGCTCAAAGACGAAATATTTAACGACCCAGCGGTTGCCGCCTACGCATCCCTGAAGCATGCAGGTGTGCAGAAGGCCGAGGCGGGCGCAATGGTCAAAGGGAAAATAAATGAGGCGCCGTTGGCGGCTGCCTCCGGTCCTGCAGGTGGAACCCCTGAGCCTCACGAGACGTTAGGTAGGACAGCTGCTGAAGGTGAAGGCCCTTCCAATCCTGGTGCCGAAGAAACGCCATGGACAGCAGCCTCCGGTCCCACACTACCCTCAAATCCTGAAGCTACTCCCGTCGATCATACTCCGACTTCTGGTGCTGGAAAGGCGCCGTTGGCGGCTGCCTCCGGTCCTGCAGGTGGGACCACTGATGCAAGGGAAACACCAGCAACTGGCTCTGACCGTACACTTGCAATAGACGCTGCACACGTCGTCGGCTCAGAAGATGAAAAGGCGGCTTCTAGTCCAGTTGCCGAAGGTCCTGGGTCGTCGAAAAGTGCCACTCCTCCACTTCCCGCCAACCCATATCTTTCCGTCGTCACAAAACCGAGCGTTGGCGCTCCAGTGTCGGGACATGGGCCAGGGATATTGAAAACCATTGAACTACGTGAGGAGACCAAAGCGCGACACAAACGGGCATGGGGACGTGTCGAGCGATATCGTCATTTCAAAGACATGGCGCACAAGAAGTTTTTTTGCCCAATTGATAAATTGCGAATGGTAGAATCTTCTGATATCGGAACTACTTCGGTTGGTCGAGATGCATATGCGCAACGAATAAAGAATGTTGAATATGCAGCAGCGCACGTAGGATATTTTACTGGCCTAGAAAACCTACAGACATCATTAAGTCCAAGTGCCAGCGCGACATTTGAAGTCACAAGCGCAGAGAAAATGCCTTTTCGAAATCCCATGCAGCACTTTTTTTCCGACATTGATGGTCGAGCTGATTATGGTGTCTTGGCTGCACCTGGGGGTGATCTAGGCTTGTTGTTGGTGGCACTAGCAGCATCAGAACGTACCAAGAAAGAAAGTTTCGAATTTGAGCAAGTCTTTGCTTACTTTCAACAGTTTTTGAGTGATATGGGAAAGTACGGAAAGCAAAAGTTTGCCATGGTTATGGACGAACAATCGTTGCAGCGCCTTGCAAAAATAGCGGAAGTAGTGGATGCGATGAATCCATTGAGTGGGCAAGGACAAGACCGTGTCATTTCGGAGAGCACTCGTCCTGAATGTATTGGAAGTCAACACTTACGATTACTGGTTAATCCACCTCCTAATTCTGCGTACCGGATACGTCCAATGTTGGCGGAGCATCTCATCAAATCCTTTTGGTCTGTATATTTCGACCACCGTCACCCGATGCAGCCAACGTTGATGGTGCCAATAATGACAGGCACGCACAAGGAAAAGGGTGTCATTGTGTCCACAAGGACGCATGGCGATTACATCTGCCAAGGGCAGTCACCTCTGCTTGTCCCGACAATTGGGACTTCTTCGTTTTATGTGTACCATAAAGGCAGCGCTGAGCGGCACTTACAATCTCTGTCCGAGTGGGCACTTCACGCAAACATTGCCCTGCCACGATCGGCCAACGGTGCATTGTACTCAGAAATGGTCAACATAGCTGATGCAGGGTGGAAATGGACGAAAGTGGAGGTCGCAGATGGACTAGAATGTTTTGATTTGTCACTGACGTCATATGAAGGATGGTGAACACGTAAACACATGTGATAGTATTCTCGTCATGTAAATATTTGATAGTATCATTTCGCACTCGCAGTTGTATTATTCTGCTACGAAAAAACTCTATTCAGTAGGTACAGTACTGTATGTGTCGGTAGGGACATGTAAATTAGGTTTTCGTAGAGAAGATAGTAGGATAACGCTCGCATGCATCTCTATTTTCTTGTAGTCGGATCGTTACACCATTTACCATTCAACATGCAATCTCCGAATCTACACCGATGTCCATTAGTTGGACTGTGTCCTTTTGGCGCTTCGTTTCCAACTCCATGGATTTCTATGTGCATGGATGCCAAGATGGAAGGTTCCGGCTTGATCGGCGTAGAGCAACTGACCTTGTCACCACAGCCAAGAAACTATGTCGTCAATGATTCGTTAGGATGGCTGTCAATTTAGGAATCGAAATCATCCACCACTGTTTGGTGAAATGGTTTGACGTTATGGTCACAGCAGATGATTGTTTTGCAGGTGATTGCGAGCGACGGCGACTGAATGCGTTATTAAAAGTAGATGGGACAATGCCAATTGACTGCTTGAAGATTGCTGACCCAAAAAATACCGTTTTCACCGCCACAACTGTAGCCTACAACGAACGTGTCGTGGCATTACTCCCAGGCAATGATGTGCAAATGAATCTTGCGGGAATTGCAAATGCCTCGATGCTAAATGTTCCATTAATTCTTCTGATCGTCATCCCCTCTGCTTCATCTCAGATTTCTAGTTCCGAACCAGATGTAAATGTGCTTGAATACACGAACAAAATTGCGACATCCGTGTGCAAAGCAACTTTTGAAATACCGTCTGCTGAAACCATGCTTCAGATTATGATTTCATCGATCGTTGTTAGTCGTTCGAAAGCCGATCCAGGGCCCGTCGCAGTGATTGTGCAAGACACGGCGTTTAAATCGCGCACATCTGTGCTTCGAAGTTTGCTGGATCCTTTGTACAATCCTGATTTGGAACTCATGGAAGCATGTATGAATGCTTCGTTGCCTGGTCCACCACCCAAAAGCGCTCATTCTGCACTACCAACATGGTCCAAAAACACTACATGGATTGATGGTTTCTCATCGGCACAGGTTTATGCTATTGTTTGTGAAGAAGCATGGTACAATCTTCACAAAGAGTATATTAGTAACTCAGCGCAACGGCACAAGAAGTTATTTTTGGTCCACAGCAGGAAGACAGGATCAATGAGCGCTATTCCTCTTGCCATCGGTCTAGGCCTTATGGCAAAACGTAAGGGCTGCTCGTCTGCAATTGTTTTGTTTGTAGCAATCGAAAGTCTAATGGAAAATGCATTTGAACTCACAACAGCCGTCTCAATGAAAGTGCCTTTAGTCATATGTTGCGTACGGAATAATAACGCGTGCCCACAAATAATTGTTGGAATTGCAGGATCTGTGCCTGAACTTGGAAAGTTCATTGGGGGGAAACATGCAGATCTTTCAAAGATTTCTTCGTCGACGGATACGAATCGATACTTACGAGAAGCTGTGCAGTTGGAAACGGTGTTTCTTCTTGAGAGTTCAAAAGCTTTTTCTGATGAAATGGTTGACGCAATACCACTTGCCACCCACACTCTTTCATTCCCTAGGGCTCGACAGCGTGGTCTTGACGTAATGGCTCAATCCTTAGTCCAATGTCAATGCCAGGTTGTCTTGTTTTATGAATTCTGCAGAAACCCGACCGTCTTTCAGAGTGTTGGCCAAGAAATGAAAATGGCCTTTGAGTCGTATGATATAACATGTACAGACTTAGATGATGTACAAACGTTGTTTGCCGTTGCTTCTGGTGTATCTGCTTACTCTCCAAATAGACTAGTTATTGTCGTCGTTCCTGCCGGCTGCCATGATAGTCCTCAACTTTATGCCAGTTTGCAGAGATGTTTGCCAGGCCACCCTTTCGTAATATTAGGACTACGTGACGAAGATGGAGAGGACATGATGGCGATTTCTTTTCAGTCGAAAGATTTTGGATCAGGCAATGACCACCACGGTGCGTTAGGATCATTACTATGCAAAGGGGTGCTTGAAATCTACGAAGGGCGCGTCATGGCAACCAAAATTTCAGAAGCAGCTGCATACGCGAAAAGCAAACCAAGTGGAGCAGTCATATTGAATGTTCACATCAACACAGTCCTGTCAGAGCATGACGAATATGACGATGCAATGGATACAAGCAATATGGACCTCGTCGGGAAGAATTTTGGTTTTTCGCCTTTAGCATATGACCCTGATGTTTCTGTCACTAATGTTGAAACTATCGTCGGTGCGATCTCTACTGGTCTATCTGCCACTGGAATCACCAAATCGAAATGTCATTTGCCTGGAGAAGCAATTTCATTTGCATTTGGGGCGTCGCTATCTTCTGAAGTATCGTCCATGTCCTTTGCTATATTGCATGCCTATAATTTTTGTCGGTCGGCCAATACTCTTTTTAGTGCTATCAAGAAGCAATCACGACTCGTTTGCATCGTCTTAAATATTCGTGGCGATGGTCAAAGCCTTAGGAAACGGGGTATGTGCCCAGAAACATCTGTTCGTAGCGCTTCATATATTTACGGAGCCGAGCATATTTTTGTGAACAATATCATTCAACTTCAGGGCACTATAAAATCGTTGGCTAGAAAAACACTTGGTCCGGTTGTTCTAGAAGCGACAGACATCGTAGGTGGTATTTTCCTTGACCACAACTTTTGCAGTAATATTGACTTTACAAAGAAAACCCATGTGCCGCAACGCACCCATTTTCCAATTTTGCCGTTTAAGTTTGAATTGCCCTATGCAGTTTTGTCGAGAAAGTTTGACACCGAAAAACGCATGCATGATACAGTTTGTGATTTGCAGTATGAACTAAAACAGCTGCAGAGAAAATTCGAGAATCTTCACCTAGAGCTGGAAGAGCAAAAACGTATGCAACAACGAAAAGACTCGATTTTTAAGAAGGCGATTCATGACCTCGTGAGAGACCACGATTCTGAGGTGGAGTTCCTCAGAAGAAAAAAACAAGAGAAGCAAGAGCGAAAACAGTTAGCCCAACGTCAGAAAAAATACATTCGGGCAAAACTTTTTAAATATGGTGACGAAGATGAGGAGGACAAAGGCGAAGGAAACCATTATTGCGATAGAAGCAGTTTCAGCCATGACAAAAGTGATGAAAAAATGTTTTTCCATGATTTAGCAGCAGCAGAAAGTACATAAGGATGATGGATGCAAATAATACAAATATGCGAATATGCATCACATGAGATCATCGATTGCCCAAAAAACTCTACGACCAATACGACGCCTTCGTATACTATTTTCTTATGATCTGTACAAGTTACAAATTATGGACAAAGATTTTATTCTTTTTTTGCCATCTTTCTTGGCCTTTCTTCGTCCGCTGCATCAGTCAGCGAGGGTTTTGATATCCAGTTCAAAAAGGAATCAAAACCTAGGCGTTTTAAATCTCCCAATGTCTCTGCTTCTTCGCTACTGGTTTGGGTATGGTACATGTCGAGCCAACCGGTTATGCTTAGTCCTTGCGGAGAGGCGTCTTCGTTCCAATCAAAGTAATCGCTGATTTCTTGTAGTTCTTCATCGCTAAAGCAGCGGCCATTCTCGTTGCAAACTACGCTGAAATGACGCAACTCGGCTCTGCTTAATAAGCCGTCTTCGTCTTTGTCGAAAGCTTGGAATATGGCCGTTAAGGCTTTGAAAAATGGCTGGCTAAGCCATTCGTCTTCTCCGACGATGAGAGGAGGCTCGCTTTCATTCCAAATTATGTCCGCCTCTTTGACATCCACTGTAACCCATTTTCCATCCGCCCCGCACTCATCCACTTCTACCGCAAACGTTTTCTTCGAAGTGTCCCAAGCAACGATAGTCCCGCCCTTACCCTTGAAAGAGCAACGACGAGACGCCGGTGATTCAAGCCTTTCTTCTGGCGTCATCGCGTCTAGTAAACACTCTTTCTCGTAAAATCGGGTACGCGTTTCCCAATTGTCTCGACTTTGACTCACTTACAGTCCTTGCGATGACACTTGGTGCCGTACACGTTTTACACGGTCAATAAATATTAAATATAAACATTTGAACATTTGGATTCATCATTCATCTTCTTCGCTTTACTCCTCAAATTATACTAGTACCCGTACTCGTACCTTGTAGATTAGACGACTCATTCCGACCTCGTCATTTTAGACGATCAAATAAATATCGATATTTATGCACCAATATCAAGAAACGGTGTACCTTGACCGACCGGACTGTGTTCTCGTTCATGCGGTTTGGTCGGTCGGCGTCAATGTTACCGGGAGAGTCCACCCAAGATTCTAAACGAACAGCGATTGTAATTCTTTGCGATCATATGCAGAACCCGCGTTTTCTCCGACCTCGTTGCTGGAGGTATGTGGCCTGGTTGGTCATGCTCTTCGTCACACACACGCTATCATTCCGGCGGGACCAGCGATGGATAAGTAAAAAGGACGTGCCCCGCCTTTTAAAGCAATATCGATCGGATGCAAAATTAGATCGTAAAAATTTCACTGCCATGATTCTCTTTGGTGAAGTTTTGATGAAAGATAACCAATTCCGAAAGGCGCGTTCCGCTTTTATGCGCGCCCGCAAGCTGCGGCCACGACATCCTCGTCTCTTCGAAAACCTGGCGGAACTGGCTTGCCGATGGGAAGAGGAGTATGGCGAAGCATTGCCAGGACCCCATAATACAAGCTTTGATTATTATCATATACCATTAGCATTAAATCCTGAACCCCATCGGAGGGAAGGTCGGGCATTTTGGCCGTTGGCAGAGAGGCCGGCTGAAGACGGGGCGGTTGGGGACCGGCCCAAAACCTTTGGTATTGAGCGTAGTTTATCCCCTGCGCAGTTAGAAAACTTGCCCGCCACTGAGATTACTCTGGGGGGTGGGAGAGATGGGTTTCTGGAGTTTGCGAGCAGTGAAATCTTTGAAAATAATTATTGGGAAAAGTCTCCATTACTCATCCATGCGCCTCGCGCGCTTGAAAATATGCTGTCTTTGGATGATGTACTTGATGATCCCTTGGGGTATCAATATCGTGGCGAAAAAAGAAAACCTCCCCATCGGAATGTAAAGTACATGAAAAAACACTTTACTGGCGTTGAGGACCAGTCTATTGGGACTCAACAGCGGGGGGAACTCGTACATGCTCTGCAGAATGGATACACGCTGCAGTTTTTAGGAGTTCACATGTGGATGAAAAAACTGGCTCGTTTTGGCATCGACTTAAGTCGAGCGACCACGAGGACTTCCAGCATTAATTTGTATATCACTCCGCCCAGTGTTGAAACCTCGCTGTCGCCGCACACTGATTTTCAAGACTCTTTTATGGTTCAGCTGCAAGGAAGAAAGCGGTGGCGACTGTGGAAATTTCCTGATTTAGAGTTGCCGACCAGATTTCGTCATATTAAAGGGCGTGATCCAGGGGATGAAATTGATGTAGATATTTTGGGAAAGCCCCTCCTGGATATTGTCCTGAATCCTGGTGACGTTTTATTTGTTCCTCGGGGATGTTTGCACACAACGTCTACCCCTCCGCCGCTTACCAGTTCTCAAAAAACTAAAAAAATTTCGTCTTCGACTCCTGTGTCAGAAGAGATTGTTCTAAAGCAAGCATCGATGCATTTGACGGTAGGTGTAGAGGTCATGTCGGACGAAACGACATGTTTTCAATGGCAAGCTTTCTTCGGAAGTGGAGCATTTTTTCGTCATGATCATGTTGTCGAGGGTTTTTATACTGCTCTTGGGCAATTAGTAGACCATGATAAAAGGTTCCGGAAAGGCGTTCCGACAGCTATGCTATATCAAGAAAATGACGACCTTGTTGAGAGCAGCAATTCCAGTGGTTGGAAGAAGATGGCTAAGACACTGATGCATGCGATTGTTGACGAAATGTTTGAACACACTGACTTCGCCGAGACAACGCAGACGTACTTCAAACATAATTTAATGAAAACTAATATTGACACCTATCGAAGAGCTTTTCCATTAAAAAAAACGCCGAAAAAAGAGAAAAGGCATTTTTTTGATCTTTGAGTCTGGCTGCATACCACGTTTGCACAAAGTGTCGTAGATGTGTATGCGAAACTTGCAAAGCGGCCGAGTGCCTAATAATATATGTGTGATAAACCTTATTTTATATTTTATTATATAACACATATGTAGTGTTGTTTTATACTAAGTATATAAACTACATAATATAATAATGGTTGTATTAAATGAAACAATCTTTGTGTCAGAGATCAAATTTCTGTTGTTGTATATAAATAGTATATATTTTTTATATCATAGTAGTCAAGTTTATGCGTGTGCAGTTTTAGTAAACGAAAATGTTAGCGCCTATATGATGAGGACGATTTTAATTGGGGAAGTTGCAAATGAGACACCTCTTCCGAACGAGCTTTGTGCAAGGGCTCCACAAGGACAAAGTGCAGGCAAGTTTTCATAAATGCGCAAGCCCCCAAAGTGGCTATAGCCACCGGTATGTCAAAATTGCGTCGGCGTTCGCAAGCGTTGATTTCCTCTTTGGAATAATATATAAACAGTAGAAATAGTCCTCCCTCTACATAAGTAGTATAGAATGTGAGCACCCGAAAGAGGTTTTGGTTCAAATAATTCACAAAGACCGATTCCGTTAACACTGACAAGATTGCTTGTGACTTTGTCTGAGAGCGAGCAAGACAATTAACAAACATTATCCTGCATATGACCAGACCCAGCAGAACGGACGCGCATATCAACAAAGCAAATCCATCTTCTTTAACGACAGAATGCACAGACACTACAAATAACATCGATGTCCCCACGCGAAATGCTAAACTTACCAAGTGATAGAACGAGCAAATCAATTGCAGCGTCTTGACGAGAACAAAGCTATCTTTTCGATTTTTGCCTGTTCGCCTGTTCACGAATCTATAAATTCCATCAGTGTCGAAGTTCATCGCGCAAGTCCAACTCAGGAGCAGCAAAGTCATCGATAACGAGACAAAACGGAGGTTTCGGTTCGTTTGCGCAGCTTTTTGCACACACGGTGTGCATATAGCAAGCTCCGTCGTCGCGGACGTTGTGTTCCCAATCATTGTATTTGCTGAAATGTTGGCGTGAAACATACAATCCCATTCGTTAAGTACACCGTAGCTTTGAAAGAAAGCTTGCGGGAATGCATCGACAAAAGACTCTGTCGCGCGCAACACCTGCCATCGTGCAGTCTCATTGCCAATTTGAAGACCATGAAAAAATTCGTAAATGCCCAGTAGTGTAATACTCAAAGGGCCGAGCAAGAACTGCACAAACCGCATACCACATATTTTGCAACAGGACACACTACAAGATGCACTTGTTTGGTCCCTTCGTTCGGATTGCCATCTATTCCAACTTCGGTCCTCGCCAACTTCTGAATAGACGTGCAAGCCTATCCAAGACGCCCCTAGGGACGATAATGCCAACAACCAACCAATTGCACGACCAGCAACAATGTAAGACAGTGCCGCGATCGTATCCGTGATAAAATCGACCAAAAACACTGTGATGGCAGACATGAACAAAACTTTTTCTCGAATGGTTACCAAGGGTTCTTCGGGACAAGCAATTCCAAGGTACGATGCCGCCGCCTTGGCGTCGCCTACGAGGTTCCCGTAGGTGCATGCTTTCCGTATCTTCACGTCTAGAATGAACGGAACCGATAGTGTGTTATCGTGGTGGAGTTCTATCAAATGCTTGCAGTTGTTTGCGGACAATGGAATGGTTCCACAAATATTGTTCTTCCGGACATCGAGTAGTGCCAAATCTTCCCATGATCCGATTGATTCGGGAATCGTGCCGTGAAGACAGTTGTCCGACAAATCGACATGTTTCAAAGAAATCATCTCTCCCCATTCTTCTGGAATGCTACCATTAAGTTGATTGCCGGACAAATCAACTCGCAAGAGCATTGTCAATGTTCTCCATTCTACAGGAAGCTCACCAGTAAACGCATTGTGTTGTAAGTCTAAGCGGACCAGATGAATCAAACCCCCAATTTCTGGGGCAAGGGGGCCACTGAGGCGGTTGTGTTTTAAGTCTAACTTGACCAGGGTAGATGATAGACTGGCCCAGTTGAGAGGGAGTGGTCCGTGCATATCATAATAAGGTAAGCACAACTCATCGACGTTGCCAATTCCTCTGCCTTCAAATAAATTAGGAGGAAGGTGTGATATAATCGGAATTCGGGACAAATGTAAGGTGGGAACAGTGTCGTCTGTCGGTAACGTCTCTCGCGCACGCAACAGTCTCCGCAAAAGTTGGTCGCCAACTGCTTCCCCAACGGCAGTTGCAGTCGGCAGCGTCCCCCGATTATCCACCGATCTATATTGACTTGAATTTCTATTTGCTTTTGTTTGGAAATAAACTGATGATATGCCATGATTTGCGTCCAGTCCGTCGAAAATGGCCTTCACTCCAGGGGGGAGATCGACGTTGCCATCTTTCGAGCCGAACATATCATTCGTTGACTTCAGCGTTAAGTTGGTGTTGTTTTCGAGATCAATCTCTCGCAAGCTTGAACCCCTACTCATTAAATCTTGCAAAGCAGGAAAGTCAGCAGAAACTAACGAAGTGCTACCCAATCCCAAGAGACGAAGACGGCACGTGTCTTGGGTTAAAAAAACTTCGGTGAGAGTGTTCAGCACAACTGTGTCGACTCTTTGATTTGCCAAATTTAAGCTCGTTACCCTTTCGTTATCTGACAATGCATGGATAACTTTTAGGATATCCTCTCGTTTCAACTCTGACATTTCGCTCAAGTCAACATGCTCTGGAGATGTTGAAAGAGCAAGTGTTGTCAATAGACTCTCGATCCTAGACTCAGTTGGTGGTGAGACCTCCGTACCTTCGTCAACTAACTCAACGTCGAACGGGCCAGCGACATGTTCACTCCCGATCTTGGCCTCCGCGCTCATAGCGTGGGGATGCGGGCCAGATCCACGGAAAAACTACGCTGATGATTGACTCCCGCGCATCCCTGCACAGGTATGCTTCATCGCACTCACCCACGCCCATGACGCACACACACCTCGCGTCACAACCTTCTTTTTTCATCACACCTTCCTTCCTTCCTTCCCACCACTGTTCACTGACTCACTCAACACTCAACGCATGACAAGATACAAGATAGACAATAGACAACAGATCACTACTTCTGAGTGCAGGCAGTACTCAAGTACGTATTCTAACCGTGCAGTGTTTCTAACCAACGATGCCCGCCCCCGCTGAGAGTCTCTTCAAGTCACCGAAGAGTCGAAGAGCGCCGAAGATCCGAACTTGCAGTCCAATTTGATTTCATCAACTCATACTAAAACGATGCGGCGGATCACAAATTGTTACGCCCATCTGCATTATCGACGTGGCACTCCGAGTGGTCGACTTGAAGTGTGTTGGCGGAAGAGGCCAACAGGAAACAAGTCTTTCTGAGTCTGGGTTTCTGAGTGTGGGGATAGTCTGGGGATAGTCTGAGTGTGGGGATGACTGGGTGTTGTGAATACGTGGATATCAATGGTCATACAAAAACGGTGTTTCAGTGCCTCTGCGCATGTGATGAAGTCGACGCTACCTTTGATGCTTTGCTCAGAGGAGAAAAAATAAAAGAGAATGCATGGGACAGGGTGATTACAGTTATATCTGATAGAGTGAGAATTCCGTGGTTTGGAGGAGCGCGGAGGATCAGCGGGTTTGCTTTGTTGTGCCCCTTGTTATTGTCGTTGTTTCTGTTCGTTGGGTCCTTTTCGTTTGTCGCAACCCTTGTAACTACAACCACTTGTATGTTGGGTGGGCCTGTCATGATATCAGTGAAATCGATGCGGTCGGTGCGTTTGGCTCGAATGCATATTTTATTTTACTGGACGTATTGGAGCATCGCGTTTGTCATACGTGAATATTTTTCTTCCTTACGCAACGACTTGAGTTCCCGGGTTGTGGTAGCGAGCTGTGATAGTTTGATTTTTTTGCTTGTGTTCGTTGCGTGGAAACTCCAAACAATAGACCCTGGGATGACGAAGACTACACTTATGCCCATTGCCCACGATGCTATGGGTCTCTTGAATTTCTATATCTCTCACAAATCGATGCGGCTAAAGTATTGTCGAATTACAGGAGCCAGTGTGAGAAGGTATGACCATTATTGTATTTGGATTTCAAAACCGATTGGCGCCGCAAACCACCGACTGTTCATCTTGTTCCTGTTTTTATTGAGTCTGGGAGGGACGGTTTTTGTCGCTCTGAAACTATCAGTGCACTATGGCAGAATGCCGTCCTTTTTAAGCGTGGTGTATTCAAACAATCTTTCTAACTACTCTGTAGTAATAACTTGCTATGTGTGTCTTGCCAGTGCGGGCATTGTGGCCCTTCTTGTGCATCAATTATTTTTGATTGGACGCAACTTAACTTCCTATGAAGCCAAACATTTTCCCCAGCTTGCAAAATGCGATCTTTCCTGGCGTGAAAATTGTTGCGAAGATGAAGGTTTTGTTCGCAATTGTATCCATTTTTGGAGAGACAATGAGAAGGGTCGATATGTCATATGAAGCCGACTTTTATCCCTTGGTGACTTTTACATATATAACTTGGATCTTGGTGGGCGAGCATCGTTCGCTCCAAGAAAAAAATATTCTTTTTTTTGAATTCAAAAAAGGGCCGCGTGGAACGATACATATAACACGATACATATACGTTAACGAGAACAAGAAGTGAAGTGGATGATTTCGAAGCATTGTTTGACATGTCATTACCAATATCTTACGTCTGTTATTCCAACAGAAACCATTAAAGAAGAAATAAAAGCAGATATACGGCCGGTTATAAAATATTCAATAATATAAAATATTAAAAAATTAAACTCTAAGTATATTGGCTGTTATTTACACATATAAAAAGTATTTTGGCTGTTATTTATGTAAATAAACAAGTTTCAGAAACTGATTAATCGTCCTGAGATGAATTGCAGCATGAGCATTCCCCTGTATTTCTACATAAATAAACTATGACATAAAATGGCTGTATTTAATTAACATAAACAATGTTCGTCACATACATGAAATTAATCATGATCTTCTGATGATCGCTCAACAAACAAGTGTACATTTGCTGATCGTAAACGAGCAACAAACGAATTAAATTATTATTATAATTTATTCAGGCCACTGTTTGGAAAACTGTACAGGATCTCGTTTGGAGTTTGACGATGGAACTACCTCATCTAATTTGACTACATCAAATCCCTCATACAGAACCCGGCTCATTTTATATAAAATGATTTTAACTATTTATAGCCACTGTATGGAGGAGAATTCTGATGGTAAAAATTGATATATGACAAACATTGTTTTATTATATTCAATTAAATACAGTCATGATACATACTCTAGTAAGTTACTACGGTACTAAGTAGTTTTATGATAACTTAATTATAAATAACACAGCCAATAATATACTATTTATAAATAACAGCCAATATACTATTTATATATAAAAGTTAATTAAAATTTTATAACTTAATCTCATTATTATTTAGTTATCATATAAAAGTAGACTATCATAAACTTCGTCTTTACAGTATTGGACAAAAACTAGCAAACCGACTCCCCTTGGAAGATGTCTGACAGTCTAGCGGCGAAAACAGAAATAATGATCGAAAAAACACTTGCAAACGCACGAAAAACAACCGCACCGGCGGCAACTCCGAATATTTTCACGGGTTGTCTCAGATATTCAGTTTCAAGGCTTGCTTGGGCGGCTTCCAGAGAGGTGATAGCCATTTCCACAGTTTCGTTCTCGATATCAGTTTCAAATTTTTTTGCAAGGAATGTTTGTTGTGTCGTCAAGAACGAGAGACATCGTGACTGTTGATAATTTGCCAAGCCACCTTGGTGAATGGCTTCGATTAAAAAGACGCTTGTAATCACAAAGAGGGTGATTATGCTGCCAAGAAGTGCACTTTCTTGTTCGACAAAACACGCATTATTTATCATCGATACTATCACATACACTACACCGATAAGGATAATACCTCCAATCAGTGCAATGAGGACCTGTGCACGGTAGTGGAAAGCTACACCAACTTTCTTTAATATTTTGCGAGCATTCACAAAAGCCTTCACATTCGCTGGAGAATCGAGCAAGAGAATGGGTGGTTTCATTTTAGCGCGTAGTCCAATGTGTACATCCGTGTCTTGGTATTCTTCCTTCACGAGCGTGTACTGGTTTTGAAGCAACATGTCCAGGGCATACGCCGACAAAAACCTTCGACGGTAATCTGCAACGCAGTGAGAAAGCCAGACAAACAATACGTTGGTGTAAAAGAAAATCATGAAAGTCGACATAATAGTCATAACGACGGAGACCATTTGCCAGACTGGATCTTCCCCGACGCTCCATCGCATTTGTTGGAAAACAGGGTAGTCAGAAAAGTTGCCTGCATAGTAGTTTACACACGTCCAACGCGTCGGAATATTTGTGTCGTTCAACCCCTCAGAATGACGACTGAAGCGCCCTTTTCCACCTACTACTGAACTGTAAAACTTTTGCATCAAGTCACTGGCTCTCTCAAGTGTGCTACTTTCACCTGCGCCTTTACTTGCGTAGAGGACAATGAACCAAGGGACCATTGCCTGGCAGCATGCGAAGAATGTACACGCTTTACCCACATATTTATGGTAACTTGGCCAGAACTCTCGATAGACTGCCCCCGCGACAACATCTCTTCCTGACCAACGCAGCTCACAGTTTATTTCGCCTTTTTTTCGAAGTGTCTTGCCCGAAGGCTTGGGGACGACAAGAGCAAAGGCCCGGCGAAAATAAGCATACAGTTCGCTCGAGCGATTCCCTTTCAAAGTGTATGCGTGATAAATTTCTGAAATTTTCTCCTCGACAACTGGCGGCACAGCTCCAACAGGACAAGAACTTATTTCGTAAATCGACGACTGTGCTACATCGTTATCGTGAATAAGGGCAGATTTAAGCAGTGGGCTTTCCTGGAGGCCTATTGTTCTTATGTCGAGTTTAAAGGAAAAGAAAAACCCTTCCTGATCGGAGAACCGCTTTTCTCTTTCGCTGGGTGAATCGATCCCTTCCCGCAAAATGCACAGCTGTACTTCATCTTTCAATCCATCGGTGGCAGACGTCGGATCCAGGTCCCAAGGAGATCCCCACCAGCCTAAATGCTGTCGCATCCACAAATTTCGCGTATTTTTGAAGGGGTATTGCCTCATGAGATAGTACTCCATTGTAGGCAGCATACCATATTTCAAACCGATCATGCTGAGTCGAACAAAATGAAAACCCAACGCCATAAGAATTTGCGTCTTGACAATAGAAGCGCATGGCAAGCTGGACACGGTAGAACCTGTGAATCTTAAGATAAGAAATAGAACAAACATCGTCGTCACAGTTGGGTGGACAATGCACTGGCTCACAAATATCTCAAGCGACTGTGGTTTACAGAATCGTTTATTGCACTTTCTATCATCGGTCATCCAAGGAATGAACTGCATAGAGTGGGTCATGGCATAGCCTTCTCCAAAAATCGCCAATGGAATACTGAAAGGGTATAACAAATGGTAAAACAATATTCGAACCATTCGCCATTTGTTCAACCGCAGTTTTATTTCGTGCTCAACTTCCAAGTTTAAGTGCTTGCTGACGAGGTCCATCTCACCTGCAAACGAAGGTCGCATAGTTTGTTCCTCTCCGCCTTTTTTCTTTCGTTTCTTCGCGCTTTGATGGGCCTCTCTCCGCTGTACAGAAACCAGTAGCGAGTCTTCATGACATAAAAGCAAATCAGGGTCTATGGTCTCCTTGTCGGTGAGCCCCGTTGACATTACTTCGAAATGTACAGATTCAACTCTCTGTGCAGCCCACGAATTTACGGCTCGCATCTCGTCGTGGGCCGTCTCCTCCGTAAGGCTTAAGGGAGATTCTTCACCCGCCCATGCCATATTTGTTTGGTAGAGCCTTCGTGGAGCACGTGTGAGTGAACAGCCGCTTGCAGCCTCGTTAGGACCCCAACTTATTCAGTCTGAGTGGACTACTGCCCAGACACAGTAGACCAATGTGCAGCACCCAGCTGGGCACCTATCATCTTCTTCGTCCAGACGGACGATTCGATGCATGGATGGGATTTAATAAAAGAAGGTACTCGAAGGTATAATAGGGAGGGACGGTAGGGACGGTAGATAATAGGCATGAACGAAGACTTCAAAAAAAAAAAAGACTCGACAAAAAGTTTAAAAGAATTGTATGTTTGCTTGTATGCGCGTAGCAATACTACTAGTATACTTGGTACTTGTGTTTCACTGTTTCATTGCTATCTAACGACTGTATTCTTCGCATGAAATCGAATTTGGGCCTCAAAGAAAGCAGCCGAGAGCATGTCTTCAATGTTATTTGTTTCATGCCCACTCCGATGATCTCACCAACGAGTATGGGTGCATAATATAGGACCGAAAGTGCTGCCCCCACGCATTAGAATCCAACCTTTCCCATTCACGGCGCTTGTCAGGGGCTACATTTTCCAATTCGGCCGCACACAACTTGGCCTGCAACAGCTTCAGGGCTTGTTTACCGTTTGCATGTTGACTGCGCTGACTGCGCTGACTGCGCTGACTTTGAGAACCTGCTACGGTGCCTGTAGGGAGATGTTTTATTCTAACAGCACTGTCGGTTGTATTTACGTGCTGTCCACCAGGGCCATGGCTTCGAAACGTTTCTATAAGCAAATCTTTTGCTGGCCACGAAGATGTGGAGGTCGTGGAGGTCTGTAACTCGATTTCTTTTCCACAATTACCACACAAATAACTTACGCCACCCCAAAGCCTTCCTTCCTCAACTACTTGAGCAAGGCCTCGACCTTGTGCAGGTCGGCGGCAAAAAACGAATTGCGGCACACGGTCGCCATCTCAGCCACCCCGAAGCCTTCCTTCCTCAAATACTTATTCCACTTGACAAACGATTTGGCGTTTACTTGGTGCAGTTGAAAGTCCGCGTAACGCAATACATGGTTGTTGATGTCATCGAGGGCCTCTCTCCTTGAATAACACAAAAATGCAAATAACTATTTGGAGCCTTTCAATGATCATGAAATATTTTCGTGGTATTTTCGTATTTTCGTGGTACATACTTAATTCGTCACGTTCAGTGTTTCCATGTGTCTATATCGAACGAAGTATATATTGACACACCATAAGAAGAAGAGGTTTGTCGGGAACAACTATCAATCGATAAGACTACGAAGTATCGTAAATGTGGTCGGCGGTGGATCCCTCTTGGATGGCAGATTGCAGTATGGAAGTGTGTGACGATGTGACGATGCAAAGTGAGGGAGCGAGGGGGGGAGTGAGAGAATAAAAAATGCGCGGCACATGTGCACAGAGGTAGAACATTCCATGTCGAAGACTGCGGGGCTTGGACTACATTTTGGTTACCCGGTGAGCGTGACAGAACCTCAACGAGGTCTATGCAACGATGCGGTTCGTGCTGCATGCGTGTGTGCTGCTGATGGTCGTCGCGTCGGGTGTGGTGGCTGGCAATGGTCCTATCGATATGCAATTGGAAGAGAAAATTATTTTAGATCGTATCCGGTTAAAGGGGCTTGAAGACAATATTCGGCGGATGAAAAAGTTGGAAGCTACCTCGACGAGCAATCGTAAGCAGGATACGGGAATTCCCCTAGATGTAGCAAAAAGTATTCTAATAAACAAATCGATAAAACCAATGTTACAGAAAGAGAAAGCACTTTCGAATGTACGAAAAGTACCGTCTACTGCAGCTAAGAAAAAGCTGACGAAGGAAGCGAATGCAATGCCAAGTGACAGCTCTGCGGCAGATGTTCCATATATGGAAACGGGTGAGGTCGGTCCTGACGGCCTTGATAATCCTGGGTACAGCAACGAGTGATGATTTTGGCTCCGTTGGAAAAAGAAAAAGCAGACCATTGGCGTAGTATGTGTACGAAGTGTCTTTTGGAGCAAACGCTGGCGGTCGGTACATTACAACGGTGTCCATGGTGAGTTTGAAACCGTTGGCTGCATATGGCCGGCCCACAGCTTTGGAGGGCTTGGCCAGTGCACCGAACAACGTCTTTTTCTTTGGCCCAAACCTAAGATTTCCTGCAGCCTGTGGTGAATGCATATTTCGCTCGTGGACTTGCGTGTCTGTGCTCCGTGTCGAGGGTTTATCGAACGAATTAACTGCTTGTGCCTGCCAGACGTTTTTTGTTCTTTGTTTAGTTTGTAGTATTCTAACAGTCGTACCTGTAACTTACTTCTTACTTCCGAAACACACAGTGCCTACCGGAGCGAAGGAACTCGATGCGTCATCATGTATGTATCGATGCCACGTTACTTGAATTGAACCAGATAATTGATGGGCCAGCAGTGTCTTAAGGCGGGTAAACGTTGCCGTGCACTTGTGGACAAGGCGATGGAGGGGCGCAGCAGAGCTCGACAAACGCCGACGGAGCATCCCGTGGAACTGCCCGCGCAACATCGACATACTGCTTGACGACTCTTGCACGTTAGCACTGGCTACAACGGAGAGTTTCGATCCCTGGGTGGATGTAT
>JACKZZ010006102.1_pt1 | contig 24196 bp, 8 predicted proteins | sample 8027871 | NCBI WGS metagenome assembly JACKZZ01 (sample SAMN15724774, study PRJNA655200) | protist metagenome | isolation source: fluorescence activated cell sorting (FACS) single amplified genomes of... | place: USA: West Boothbay Harbor, Gulf of Maine | collected 2000-07-19 | reverse complement strand
GAAGATGGAGCGGGGGATGCGCGATGAGAAGGCTCGCAGAAGAGAGCAGGAGGCGGCGGAGGCCGAGCTCGCGAAGCGCAAGAAGAAAATGATGAGTCTCAGTCGGCAACAGATCATGCAAGAGTTCGGATTCGCTATGTCGGCGGAAGAGCGGGAGGCGGAAGAAAACAACGCAAATAACAGAGAAATCAATGTGATGGACGGTGCGCCGCCGCACCTGCTGCAGATGGGCAAACGAAAGTCGGAGATCATCCGCGAGGGTGGCGCGACGCTGGCGATGAAAAGCACTATTGTGCGGCAGCAGAGTCGGGGTGGGGGTGATAATAATAGGCAGGTGAATTTCGGCGGCACAGAAGGCGGTACAACTGTCGGGACGAGCAGCGTCAGTCGGACCATGCGGGGAGGAACGCGGAGTATGAGGGGCGGAGGAGATTTCCGCGGCGAGATGACGGCGACTGCGCGTTTCGGCGGCATCAGGTCGCAAGCCATCGCGCAGGTCGCGGCCAAATCCACGGGCATGCTGACGCAGGAGGACGTGCTAAGAAGCATGAACCAGAAAATGCTGCGCGACAAGAATCATTCCCTGAAGGAGAAGATTCGCCGCGGCGCGTTCCGCCTGCACATTCTCGATGGCGGCGAGACCAAGGATGGGTTGCTTCTCGCCGGAGCGGCGAATCGGGCGCCTGGCGCAAACGGCTTTGGCGGCGCAGGCGGTCCCGGTCCGAGCGGAGGCGGCCGTGGTGGCGGTGGAGGTGCTCCTCGTGGTTTCGGTGGAGTTCCAGGCGGTCCTGCTTCGCGCGCGCTGAACGCGAGGGCGGCCATGATGCGGAGCAGCGGCCTCGTCGAAGATTCCGACGAGGACGGGTTGGAGGGAAACAACGAGAAGGGGAGGAAGAAAAAAAAGAAGCCCCCCCACACACTGCTGGATTATGTGGGGGTGTTCGAGCCTGAGCAAACAGGGTTCTTGCGGACGCGGAACCGACTCAACATATTCGGCAAGAAGCGGCCGCCGACCAACGTGGTGGCAAAAAAATCGGACGAGACACCGATAAAGGAAGACCGAGGATGGAGCTCACCGCGCCACATGATCGAGACGAAACTGTGGTACGGAGAGAGCTCGGTGAGCGAAAAAAGCGAGCTGAGGAAAATCGCCACACTCAACAAAGTGCTCCACGGAGCGCTGCCCATATCGGCGCTCGGCATACAGAAGGGGGCGATGACTGCGGGATTCAAATCGTGAGAGCGGTTATTTCAGGGCTTCAAACGACATATGTATATACGTTGTTCATCGTTCCAGGGATGAACAGGATGATGTGGGCTTCAAACGACAGATTTTTGTGAACAGAACCTGATACTTAATAGATGTGGGCTTCAAACGACATGGATGTGAACCCTATTAAACAGAACCTTGGATGTGTGCTTCTTCAATAAATTGATACATTTTTGTGTTAATACTTTTTAGATCGAATGCGAGATGTCGTGAATGATACCTACTTTTTTCCAATTTCTAGAGTACAACGGTTGCCAGGCCTTGGAATTTAGAAGCATACTTGCTAAGCAGGTCTTAGGAAAACAGTTGCTTTTGCCAGGTCTTAGGAAAACAGTTTTTTTTGCCTGATCTGAGAGTCAGTCGTTACATTAACGATGACGTCGTGAACGTGTAATTGATTCTGCCCATTGGCAAGATTTATTTTCTGCGAATGAATTGTGAATCATAGTAGGTTATCGTAGACTCGCAATACAAGACAGAGTTGTTCGCAAATTGTCCGCGTCGTTTGTCGTTCGTCGTAAATTTCTCTGAGCCAATCTTCATCGGTGTTGCTCATTTCTCGTGGTCTCTAGAAATTATCGATCATCTTCGATGTTTGTTGTCCGTCTTTGCATTTTCAGAAATCAAATTCCAGTCTGTAGACATTAGAAACTCTTGATCATTCGATTTTCATCGCAGCACTATTACATCGTCGGAGTGGCAATTCTATCAATCTCATTTCAAAAATTCATATGAACAGCAAAGAATAAGAGCCCCATAGTTAGATTGGTCTAGAAAGGAGGTACCGACTCCCGAGCAAGAAGAGCAGTCTGCTAAGCCAAGTTTTTAGAATTTAGAGTTTCAGCAACCACATCAATTTTTAGGATAGCAATTTGCAATCCTCGATATCCAGGATTTCAACAACCCATCCTCAGTGAAGAAAAAGGGTACTGATTGATTTATGATTGATCCCGATACTAGGTAGTGTCTGTGATCTTCAATATTTATAAAAATGTTCGATCTCGGTCGGACAAAATTTGTTGGGATAGTGCTCTCCATCGTTGTCATGGGCTTAGTCGATGGTGTGCGACTGAAGCTTGGCGGCAAGGGTGGTGCCACCAAGAATGCCAAGAAGCAAAAGAAACGGAAGGAGGATCAGGATGCCAAGAATAATGGTGTGAGCATTGTCAGCGTCGTCAGCGACACGAATCAGAGTACGTCTCTACTAAGCCTCTCTGCTTACCGAAGTCTTTTGGCAGGCTGGTCTGAGATGAATGAAGAGTTGTTGAATGCTGTTCAGCTCCAACATTCCGAGTTATCTGCCGAGCTCGACGCATTGCGAGCGGCAAACATCGCAGACGCCACTGAGGATGGTACTACCAAGGTCGTGGATCATGAGCGAATGATGACCGCTATTTTCGGGGACGACGCGCAGCGAAGAATCGATGCGAACAGCGAGATGATCAACAGTCACATCCAGTATTGTCGGCAAACTGTCGAGTTGGCGCAGCGGAAGCTCAGGTGCAGTGGAGAACTCCCCCCAGTCGAGGTCCAGATTTTGTTTTTGCGTCTCTACATACATCTTCCATCAGAGCGGCCATCGGAGCAGTTTGTGGGGCGACAGTTCTTCTGGGACATCGCGCGCTCCCATTGGCGGTATTCGGGCGAGGATGAAGCCGACGCAGAGCACCTGCACACCCTGATGCAAAACACCTGGCAGTCCCAAATCGAGGTGTTGGACAAGATGATGAACCGCCTGAACCGCATTAGTGATGCGATGGGGCAACAACCAGGAGGATCCAGGAGCGACAGAGAGACGTTTCTCCGATCCGACGACGAGTGGCAGCGCCTGAAAAAGAATCTCGCGGAGCTGATGCAGAGGGAAGAGAACCTCGTTCAACTGAATGCAGGAGAAGAAAGTGAAACGTCCGAACCAATGCCCGTGGGCGGAAGCAGTAGCATACTAGCAGAGAGAGACACAGGAGAGGACCTCCTGTCGTTGGATGCGATTGTGCAGCGCACGAGTCTCGGGAAAACGCTCTTGCCGTTGGGAATGATCGCGTCGAAGCACGATCGCAAGGCGAAGAAAAAAAGGGAATCAAAGAAAGCTGTCAATGCACCCGCTCGAGGAGAGCAATTGGGATCAGGCGCCGACGAAGAGTTCATCATGTGCGACGAATCCGATGGTCATGGCGAACCGAGAAAAGAGCTTCTCGTGGCACACACGGATGGCATCGTTTCTCTTGCAGAGGATCCGCTGGAACGATTGAGGACTGTGAAAAAAGTCCGTGGACGAAGATCGCGATACCTCGGTGACGACGAACAAAGTCTCTCGGACGCGGAAGAATCCGTGGAGCAGTGGGAGGCCTCGCCGAAAACCTGGCCGAAGACGCCTTCAACCCCTGGAGGAGAAGGCGAGGATAAGGATACTAGTCAAGAAGTCTACCTTCCGCCACTATCTATTAATATCCCCGGTGCCAGCAGTAGCAGCAGTGCAGGTGTCCCAGTTGTAGTTCTCGGCAGCGGTTTCCCGTGCTACCTCTATCCTATCCAAGGTTTCTGTGTTCCACCTCCACATTCTTGCGTTGAGGACGATAACAATGGGGGAGAGATTGCCGCAGCTTCCTCGTCAACAGATCCATATCGAACATCTTGAACGCATCATCAAGGCGACGCCAAATTATCACATATTCGAGGCGATGGGGAATCAGGATTTGATCCGATTACTAAGTAGAACCGTTTGCAAACGCTCTCATAGAGGTGCCAAGCTCGGGAAACTCGTCGGAAATCAAGAATCTTAATAATAGCGAACGTGGAAAGACATGAGAAAGCCTAAAGGGAAGAGAAAGCAAATATAAGAAGGTTTCGTGAATGATAGATATTAAAGAAAGTTTGCGTTTCTGCGTACGTCCTCCGCATTTTTTGCGAACGTGGAAGCGACTAAGCGCATTTATGATGATTTTTTACAACCAGAAAGTATAACTAAGAGGAGTTGCGAGTCGTGTAGCTAGTATTATTGGATTGGAGAGAATTTTATTGATATTCAAGTCAAGTCAATAACGTCTACGAATCAGGAAATGATGTTCTTTCCATTGCGAGGTAGGGTGGTATATGTAATCTGTGTTCGTCAGATCAGACAGTGCGCACCCGTTTGTGCAAGAAGGGCGCGTTGGCAGATGATGATGCGAACGAGAAGTTCAAGTCATCGCAAGAATGCATTCCCCTCAATTTCTGGGGGGCGCATTCATACCATTCAACAAAATACTTTAGATTTCTTCTATTTGCTGCTGTACGTCATTGCGGCATCGCATGCAATCTTGCATTTGCAGCCACTTGTTGGCATTCTATTTTTTCTTGCGCACATAGTGGTGTGACACGCGGCGATTAGTCAAGTAAGAACAGTAGTAGGGATTCTCCGTGCACAGCACCCTAGAAGCTACTGCTATGATGATGCATTTTGATGATACTATTTCCCATGCTTGCAAAAGACGCAGCAGCAGTCGGTTTCAAAGGCGTAACAGCAGTCGGCTTCGAGTCCTCCTCCTCGGTTTATTCCTATTTTCAAAGCAGATAAGAACAGTTGCCTCCTCCTACCCGTGCGACGGCAGCGCAGGACAGGAAGCATGTTTCATCAATGTGGGTTTCATCGGGGAATCGGATCAGATCCCCGCCGGTATCTGGGAACCTGGGCAGCCACGCACCTACGTTCGCAGATACGATTCCCTGTATGACGAATTTTCCTATTCCAATTATGGGGACCGCGCGGGAGCAGGCGGCGGAGCGTCGTCAGGGGGCGTGGTAGTACAGGCTGTACAGCAGCCCAACATGGGCAACATCACAGACATGGAGCAAACCACGAATCAGTGCTATCGTCGTCTGCGAGCCTACCAGCGCGATTGGGTGATGCGTTTGAATCAGCTGAACGAGGGCCGCGGCGTTGGCGTGAAGGGCGGTCACGCGGAGAACACGTACTTCTACAAGATCCGGCACTTGTACTGGACATATCCGATTGGGCACACGTTTCAAGACACTAATGCCGTCGGACATTGCAAAGAAACGTGCAGATGGTGGGGGCAGCCAAGTCCGGCCTACATCACGCTCACACCGACCTACTCGCTGTGGCACTCTGGTATTATTTATTTCCAAATTCAATTTTATGCAGTCGTACTTAGCTAATGCCACTAATTCCTCATCCTCTCTCCTCCCATCCTCTCCAGGCGACATCCCCGAGCGGTACAAGCACAAATACATTTGGGATGCGTCGACTTTCCCCTCCGAGTCCGGTCCCGGATCCTCCTGTCCCTACGTCTATGTCGAGGACCGGTTTGTCGTCCAAAACCAGGAAAAAGCGCTCCTGGAGATGGGGTTGGAAATCCCGATGATCGGGCATGCGTGGCCGAACGGATTCCCTGAGCCGTTCGAGGGACGGACCGGGCCCTACTCGGTCGGCAGGCTGGGGAGGATGAAGATCGAATTCACGACCTTCAGGGACAACGAGGAGGTCATTTTCGGTATCCAGCTCTTCGGAAAGTCGGGTGCGAATTCTTTCTTCTTCGCAATCGACGATATGCAGGAGGAGAGCGAGGCCTATGAACTAGATGCGCAGGCCGACGTTGTGGGCGGCGTATGGAAAAAAATCGAAATCGAGGACGGCGTCACAAATCCCGCGGGCGCTTTTTTGATTGAAAATGCGGGGCAGCATTTCCTCAGCTTCCGCACGCGGGAGATGGGGTGTTTGATCCGGGCGGTGTCTATTATGAGCGGGCGCGCCGTCTTCAACGGGTGCAACAGCGAATTCCCAACAGTCACTACGGCGGAAGACGAGGCCAATGACCTGTTGTTGCCTGGTACTACGTACCTGCCTGGTCCGATGGCGATGACCCCCACGCACGCTGCGGAATGTTCGCAGGCGTGCGAAACCTCCATGGAGGTGTTGCTGCCGCAAATCCGCGACCAGGTGCACCTGCTGCACGGCATCGGTTGTATCGTTTACCAGACGCGGACGCCGTACGACGAGCATTTGCAGACTTCCCTCACCTACGACCTGGTGCAAAGGTACATCGAGCACCCGGACTTGGTCGATTTTCGCAAGTTGCTGTTCGTGAACAATTTCTTCTTCCTGCCCGAGATCACAGATCGGTTCTCGTTTACGGCCGCGGATCACATCTGCGGGAGGTACAACATCGAGCCTCGGAACGCCGAAACGAATCCAGACAGCCCCTTCGAGTGCGCACACGAGGCCAGTATTCTGGGGTTGCGCGGGTTTCCTCCCACACCATTGAACACGACGCTGAGCCGCCGTTTCACGTTCACCTCCCAGGACAGACAGGATTTGTGGGTGCGCGACGTGCTCCAACAATTACAGAATCACGGGGCGAAGCGCATGTTGTTGACCTCCATTTGGCGAAGGGTGGACAGCGGCAACAGCAAGTATTTCAAGGGTTTGCAGCAGTGGACCTGGTCGGCTCTGCATTATTGTAGAGCGTTGAACTTCGAGGTCTGCGAATACTCAATGCCGCCGACCGATTATGTTATGCAGTCCTCCTGGCTCATGTACCACCTGCGGGAGGTGCGGCCAGACGTGATCTTCTTCGCAAACGCGGAGCGCATCAGGATGTTTGAAATCGAGGCGAAATTGATGGAGTCGGCGTATCGCCCGAAGGCGGTCGTGTGGCCAGTGCAAACGCATCCGAATTCAGGCGGGAGTTATTATCCCTTGGGCGACAGTCGCGCGTTGCCGGGGCAACAGATGGGATATTACATTGTGAAGGGACTGCGAAGCTACGGATGGTACGGGGACGCGTTGCTGGCGGATTTTGTTGTACAGCTGACCCAGCAAAGAAGTTCTTTGTCCAATGAAAATAACAGTACTAGTGTAAATTCTGATGATGAAAATAAAAATAGCATTATCTTCACATCATCATTCACGAATTCGCGGCATGACTTCGAGGATCCCGATAAGGGTCAGGGTCAGGATTTGAGCGCGTTTCTCCAGACGGTGCAGATCGTTTTCCAGCACCGCCCTTTGGCGAATCCGCGTTTTTTTCTCGACGACCAAACGAACTACAATTACGTTGTTGGGCATATCAACTCCGGGCAGTTGTTGGGCACGTCTATTTTTGGGTTGCTCAAGTTTGAGCAGTCTTCGGGCATGCTGGACACAACGTACGGCGATCTTCCGATCACGTGGCAGTTGCAATCCTATCCGAATTTCGAGATCAATACCATCTTTCCGCTGCGGTTTCAGACCGATGCGCTAGTCTATCCAGCGCCGGCCGCCGCCAAGACCTGTCCCCCGAACACCTTCATGAAGTTCGACCCAACCGCTTGCTATCTGTGCGAGCACGCCTGCGAGGCGTGCCCGTTGCACACCACGACCGACGGGAAATCGGACGCCAACCTGCGCGAGTGCGCGTGCCAGCCGGGGTACTACGAGAGCGGAAATTTCACGCTGTACAGCGAGCAGGACCGGATGAACATGGTCATCGCCTACTGCGAGGGCAAGCAAGGGTGGACGTTGGAATCGCCGTATCTGCCGGCTGGCGATGATGCGTCGTGGCGGTACTACGAGAACTGGGCACCCTGGTTGGAAGAGTATTCGGGACAGATAAGCTTCAGTTCGACGGGAGGAGGACAGCAAGAAGACCAAGACACAAACACTGCCACGCTGCTCGATACGGTGTGTTTGGATCTTTTGGAGCGCGTCAAGTACGAGTACCGGGATCCGCAGCTGTACGAGGACTTCAAAGCCCTCGAGACGCTGGGCGATTTCGTGTTCGATATTACGAAGCTGCGAATCAATGACACGCGTCTCGGGAAGTTGGGCGACGGCCGCGGCTATTTTTACAACGACTTGCACGAGGGGGACCATCTGAAGTATGGCGCGATCGCGGGGCCCATGGTTTTTTGCATGGACGTGAACAAGTGTTTTGGCAGCGTGTGTGAGGTGTGTCCGCCAGGCACCTTCAAGGCGTTCAGCAGCGTTCCGGTGCGCGATCCGACGGGCAGGGACGTCGAACCCTCCCGGTTAGAGCTGGAGTTGGAGCGGAACACGTGCAAACCGTGTCCCTTGGGGACGCACTATCCGCAGGAGGGAGGGACCTTGTGTCTGCCTTGCGCCAAGGGCACCTACAGCGGGACCGTGGAGGGGGCGTCGGTCTGCTTGCCCTGCCCGCTGGGATACTTCCAGGATGAAGTCGGGCGACCGACTTGCAGGAAGTGCGTGGGGGCGCATGAGACGACCACGAAAGAAGGAGCGGTGAGCGAGGCGGAGTGCGTCTGCGAACAAAACATGTATCGTAGGAGGAGGAAGCGGCGGGGGTCGTCGGGCGAGATAATATCGTCGTCGGATGACTCTGAGGCATCATCATCATCAGCACTCATAATTTCTTCTCCTCGCGGCGACTGCATTCCCTGTCGGTCGCAAAAAGGTGGGGTCTCCTGCGTTCAAGGCGGTGAACTTGCCTACAATTTGCCTGGTTTTGTCGTGCTCGGGTCCGACGCCGCATTTGGGGAAGAACTTTTCGCGTGGAGATGTTTCTCGGAATTCGTGTGCCCGAGCAAGGCGGTGAGTGAAGAGCGTGACACCTGCCCCACCGGCAGTCGAGGAATTGGGTGCGGCGAGTGTTTGCAAGGGTACTATCTGGCGTCTTCCTCGGCGGGGTGCAAGAAGTGCGGAGCACAGAGTGTAGGCGAAGAAAATAACAATGTGCTGAAGTCGCTCCTCAGCGAATCGGGGACGCACGTGATTCTGCTCACGTTGCTGGCATTGGCAGTCTTCTACGCGGTTTGGTACTCGAGCTGTCCGTGGATGCTGCAGAATGTGATGGTGAAGATTCGCCTAGACATGCTGGCACTGCGGTATTTTACCACGATTTCGTTCCACCTCAGTCACATCCAAACGTTTTGGATCATTGCGAGCGTAAAGGGGGCAGACGACGTGTTGCGGCAACCAGGATTGGGAATCGCCACCGCGCCGGGGGAATACCTGAATTTCCGCTCCTATATCTCGCCGGAGTGCTGGGTGGCAGATGATGGTGCTGCATCAGAAGGCGAAGGCGAGTCTTCTGTTGCTCTTGCATCAGGATCAGAGGCCGCCTCGCCAGCGATGTCGGCCGCCGATGTGGCCGTGTCAATGACCCTTGGCGTTGTGCTCGCGCCCGCGCTTCTGATCGGGATGGCTATCGTCGTCAAAGTGGCCGGGAAAGCGTTGTTCCCGAGAAAGCGGGGCGGAAACTCGACCGCGACAAACGGTCAGCACGACGATAATAATTTGACGGGTATGATCTCTGCCGATTTCAGTTACAACACCAAGCTCGGGCTCTCGCGTCCATCGACGACGCGGCTAATCCGCTTGTTGTTGAATATCTTCGACACGTTCTTCCTCGTGATCACCAACTCAGTGTTGCTCGTCTTCCGTTCCTACGGGAGCCATCCGGCTCCCAACGCTGACGAGCGGTCGCTGTATTTCGCGCCGGGGGTCCTGGCGTCCTCGCCCGCTGGCCAGTCGGTGACGGCTCTGTCGCTGGTGGCCGGCGTGCTCTGGTGCGGCGGCTACGTGTCCGTCATGTTTCTGCTTTTCTGGCTGCAGTCCCAGCAGTATCTCGGGTGGGACGATGGGGTGATGGAGGACGATGATGCGTCAGGAGCCGGTATTATTGGTATGACTGGAGGACGCCCCAGCGGCCCGCAGCGAGCTACCTTTACACAGGGGATCTCGGGCGTGACGTCACAAAAAATGACGTCACCGCCTTCGCCGTCGCAGAAGCAAATGGGCAAAGTGCTGACGCTCGAGTCGCAGAAGGAAGATATTATGAACAAGAAAAAAGGACCGCCAAGTGTTGTCAGCGGTGGTGGTGCTGGTGGGAGTACGGACTCTCTCGGTGACATGGCCGTTTATTACGGGCCGTCGTTCGTTTCGCCGAGCTTCATGCAAAACATTTACGAACAGGCGGGATTGATCCTGATGCCGTATTTCACGCGATACACCGACAACTATCCGTGGTTTGGAATGGCGATTCTATTGCGCCGGTTTCTGCTCGTGGCGTGTGCGACAATGTTCGATAGCGCGGACTTGCAGTTGAGCGGAATACTGCTGATTCTGGTCATCTCGATTTACGTCAACGAGAATTTCGTGGTATTCCGCTTCACGGTGTTGAAGCAGGCGGACACGAATCCGCAATATTTGCAGGTGTTGGTGGCGGTGGCGGTGTTAGTGTCGTTGCCTGATAGTAGTAGCGGTGGAGGCGGGAACATTGTTGACACAACCGGTGTTGTTCTTGATGGCAATAATAGTGGATCATCATCGTCATTTGGCGCATCAGCTTCATCGGCAGAAGTGCGTGTTTTGACAGAAGAAACCGTTTCCGCGAATAATATCAACGGATCAAGTTCTGCAGTGATCGATTTGATCGTCAATAATGGTACGAACGCCGCAGGAACAAGTGCTATCGAAGAAGAAGCAATTACCACCACTGTCGCAGCAGTGGACGATCAGCGGGAGAATATCATCAGCATTTGTCTCTTTCTGATTGTGATGTTTTCGCACATCAAGAGCATTGTTGCGATTCTTGTGGCTGGGAAACGTTACGTCGCTGCTCTTCGGAGCACCAACGAGCTGGCGAACTTCGAAAGAAAGCAGCTGGAAGCTCTCAACCGATCTCCCTCCGCATGGTCTTCGGACCAGTTGCCCGGCGACGATCCACTGCAGCAAGAATCTGGTGGTCCTGCAACAGCAAACTCCGTGGTTCCATCTTCCGTCCCATCTGTGCAAGGGCAGGGTGTGACAGCTTCTGTTCTTGCCGGCGGACTCACATCTGTCCCCACGGCAGCAACCACCGGAACCGGCGGAACTCTCTCCATCGCCACTGGTGGCGGAGGCGGCGGCACGAATACGACCAGTGTATTGCCGTTTCCCAGTGCTGCGACCACAACTACCGGGGCGCAAAGTACGGCATTATTCCAGCCCATGAACAGTTTCGCGGTCAAGACGCGTCAGTGCTTGGGGGAGCTACGCGGGAAAATCAACTCGCACACGGACAACGCGTTTGTTGTTTGGTATGTCGCATTCTGCAAAATGGGTGCCGATTTCGCAAGGAATTGGCGGAATACGGGCGTGGCTTCGCAGAATTGGAGCAGCGAATTGTCGCGTCACATGGACGACCTGTATCGGCTGAGAGACGAGGACGAACACGGGGGTACCGCGTCGGAGAAGAATAGAAGGGGGGGGGGTGGTAGTGGCGATCTCATGTCGGCGCGAATCCAGGATGCGCATCACATCATCGAGGCGATGGCGGATCAGGATTTGGACGGATTACTAAAACCGTTTGCAAACGCTCTCATAGAGGTGCCGCGCGCGGGAGATTCGGCAAAATCAAGTGGCCATCAACTAGGAGGATTCATGGATTATGGCAAGCTAAGGACCATCTTAGTGAACATGGATAGACATGAGAGAGGGAAGAGCAATTAAGTATGCTCCGATCTGCATTAATACATGTGAAAGAAAGTTTTTGCGTACACCCTCCACATACTATCGTCTCTTGTCGTGGGAGCTATGTTGTTTGAGGACAACGCAGATTCATCCGATCCATTGTTCGCGATTGTTCAGATTTTTGGTAGTTCCCCTGTTTGTTCGATTGGTCAAGGCTAGTTCACGAAAGGTCGCGCATCTTTTTCTGGTTCGGAGCGTTTTATATGCGCAGCAAAAAAGGTGTCACATCTTTTTCGGAGAATCGGATTTTTTCTCTTGTCAGGGAAGCAATACGGGTTTATATTTCGAAGAATCGGATTTTTTAAAGAGTTGTCATCGACACGAGTTGGCGCATTATTACGTTTCCCAAATCGGGTTGGTCATGAAGATACAGTCTTCCAGACAAGATTGAATCAGTATTAAGGGAGAAGTCTTGTGTTTGCAGCGACATTGTCCAGAGATCATGAGCGATCGTAATATCATGACAGAAGAAATGAATGTCACATCCCAAGAGGCCGAGAGAGTTTTTCTTGCGTTCTAGGCGAGAGAAATCAATGTTGCTACTATGCGTGTGGTCATGATCAATGTCCATACTCCTGTGCGGGGTGCGACTGTATGTCAAATTTCAAACAACGCAAGTTTAGAACCGACATTTTTTTTGCAAAACTCTCGTCCACATGGCAAAGATGGACCGTGTAATTGTTGAGTGTACTACGCTAAGAGTCAGTGAACACAGATCGGAAATCAGTTTGAGATTACAGGAATCGAATTAAGCGACATATTTCTCCCATTCGCGACATTGTCAACGACAATCATTCTTGTTTGCAGCAGAGATGATAGACCCTATGTAGTAACGCGTGCTAATTTGGTAAGACAGAAAGAAACACGGATATAGTTGTCTTTGACCCCCCAGGAAAAAATTTGAATAAAGTCTATTGGTGGGATTGTCTCTTGCATTGCGTGATACTAGGAAAATGTCTCTCGCAACGAAACTACAAGTCGTCGTAAATGTAAAATTCTCTCTTCTGATCTACCCCCAGCTTATCAGCAGTATCGTGTCTGTGTCATTTTAAGTAAGATCCTACCCAAACCCCCAGATAGTGATTTCTTTTTCAATCCCGCTGTCGATCTCCATTTTTTCAGAAGTTGTTTCAAGATGTAGTCGCCGTGCAAGAAGACCGTTTCACGCGATCGATCCGTTTTTTCTTGCTACTAACTTGCAAGAAGACCATGGCTCATCGTCGGAAGAGTCCGGAGCGTCTCCGGATTTATGTCTCTGACCAGGAAGAGCACGGAACGCAGCAAGGCAACTGGCCCATGGTGCCTAGGGCAACGAATGTTCCCACGGGATCTGTCGACTCTCCATCGGCGGTATAAAGTCATCACAATTTCTCACAAACTATATGATATATTCCTGTTTTTCTTGAATTACATTGTCGTGTGGTGTCCAATTGGGCGATGACTATAAAGTACTGTGTATTTACGGTAATACTGTTGGTCCTTGTACGAAAAAACATTCTTCCAAACTCTTGTTCACAGTCGGGCGGCGAAAATCATCTCGGTTTCCGCATTGGTGGCGAAGATTCTAGTGGTGCCGCGTCCAGTGAAAACGATTTTGGAATGGCTCTGGAACGGCAAAATCAAACGACATTGAGCGGTTTCAGCGCAGGTTCAGATAATAGTATGCGGTCCTGGCACCATCGGGAAAACACAAATCGGTTAATCAGTCCTCACTCGCATTCCGGAGGGGGCATGATCAGTCCGCCACCCAGAGCTTTCAGCCCGTCGCCAGGATTCAGGACGAACCAGGCCTCTGCGAACCAAGCCTCTGCAGAAAGTGATGTTACCACTTCCAATAATGCCAGCAGGGCGATCATGGTGGACATGGACACGACACGATCAATGCCCATGCACATCAACAATGCCTGGGGATTCACGCAACAGGAGACGGCGCGGGATATAGTGAGTTCTTCCGTGAAGAGGAAGAGCTTCAGCTCAAACCCGAAGAGTAATGTGGTGGAATTCGAGGGCAAGAATGTTCCTCCGCAGTCATCATTGTTGTTCAACAATAATAGTTCGTCTTCGTCGGCGAATAATAATACTGGAGGTCCTCTGAGTAATTCTATCACGCCTCTCGGCATGACCACCAGCAGTCCTCTCGACAACATTAGTCCCATTTCCAAGAACAGCAGTCAGTACTGGGGAAACGAGAGTGGCAATCCGAATGGGCGTCGGGGCGAGCGCGAAAGTCTGTCGTCGTCTTCGCGGCGGCTCTCGGCGCTGTCCGAGGATGCGTCCTCTCCGCCGTCAGGGCTCTTGGGGCGCACTTGTACCATGGACATCAGGAAGGACGCCAAGTACATGGCGCTGGCCCGGGACGCTGCTGCTCCGATTGTCGTGTCTCCGCCGTCACCGCAAATGGGAGGTAACTTCATGGCCATCGCGCGGTCGTCCACGATTTTCGACAGCGTGATTCAGACGCCGCCGATGATGTCGAGCCTTGGAGTCAATAATAGTAGCGGCAACAGTGGAAACCCTAACGAGGCGGACGAGCCGTTCCCGGAGCCGGGAATCGCAGTTCCGCCGCCACCCAGGGGCCATTTCCCGAAAGGCCTGAACATGTTCAGCGAAGGGGCCATGATGGACTTCGGCGATGACGACGAGGAGGACTGTTCGGGCGCCTCGCCGCTCTTCTCGGGAGGCGGGTTTGGGAAGTCGTCGCCACTGGCTCCCGGCGGCAATCAGAATATGATGGGCAGTAGTACGAGTATGGGCAGTATGAGTATTTTTGGGGACAGGGCCAAGGATCTTCTGAACACGAATCCTTTTGATAATAGTGGCTCTGCGAGCAATTTTCCCGCAGGTGGCGGTCATGCGACTCATACTGGTCATGCGACTCATAGTACGGGGACGCATTCCGCGCGCGGGAGCACGAATAATAATTTCTTGGACGCGATGAGGCAGCATAATCACACTTCCATCTTTCGGGCGAGCAATCCCTTGTATCCATCGTCGCAAAGTTTTCTGTCGCCCAATTACGTGATGGAGGATTTGCCGCCGTTGTCTTCGGGGATACTCTCGCCGCAGAGAAATTTCGCTGCGACACACTACTTCGAGTCAGATTCTGCCCCGGCGAGTCCGCCCTTCCGCGGCACCGCAGCGCACAACGTGTTTGGAAGGGATTCTGGCTTCTCTGATTTCGGCGATTTCGATCTCAACAATAGGTCCTCGTTTCGATCTGGGGGAGCACCTAATAATAACCTGCTTATCAATGAAAATGATGAAACTGGAACGACTTTTGGAGGGAGGTCACTTCCACTTTTGGAAAGTCACGAAGGAGTACTATCAAATGTAGGGCCTGGTTCTTCCAACGACAGAAATCAACTTGGAGGTGCATCATCTAGTAAAGGCTCTAATCATAGCGGTTCTGACAGGAATCTCAATACTGTTAACAGGACATTGTTGGGAGTGCCCGGGCCCTCATTACTAGCTGTGCCCCAGTCGAACAGGAATCAGCAGCAGATGTTGGGGTTGACTAGCAGCCGCGGATCGTCGAAAGACAGCGCTGCCTCGGGCACTAAACAACCTGCCCAGACGCAATCCTACTCCAGTCCTGCCCGCAATTCGCGGCCCAATACACGAATCGCAGACACGGACGAGCGCTTCCCGCACAGCAGTTCTTCCTGGATGCAAAGTCCGCGCGGAGCAGCTGCGAATTCCACCCCGGGGAGCCGGGCTGGGAGCGTGACAATGATGGAGGTACTAGTCGGTGGGGCTTCTTCGGCGGGCAATCCATTATCTGGCCAATCATCATCCCCTCGTCAGGAGCCCCATCATCCTGGCGAAGTTGTGAGCAGAGTGAACATAATTCCTGTTGGTCATGAGGATGATGGGGCTCCTCGTTCGTCCAATCAAGTCACTAATTCCAATCAGATGATCGTGTCTCCGTCTCGCCACGTGCTGAAGCCCTCGCCAGGCCTTACTCGGCGACATCCTGCTGGCTCCCCGCGCCGAGATATGAACCCCGAGCAGCTCTCTCTGGGCGGTCAGGCGACGGGCGGATCACCATCATTGAGCTTGAGGTTTGAATTGAAGCGACGAAAAAGTGACAAGAACCTCGAGATGGCACATGTGGAAGACGGAACCGTCGATATCGAGCCTGGAGGAGCTGGAGCGCAGCAGCAGGATCATCAGGAGCATGCCGCTCGCATTCTGTCGACCTCCATGCCCGCCAATCATCCCCGTCCCGTGCGTGTGCCTGTGACGAATGGCGCACCCGGGATGATGGTCATCACGACCAGCGACCCGATCAACACCTTGGGCGCTCCTCAGAATGTTGGGCTTCCCAGCAATTTCCCCAGCTTCACGGTGTGCAGCCCCCCGACCTCGATGATGGGCAAGATCACCTCCTCGATGATGGGAGGTGCGGGAGGATCTTCATCATCACCTGGGGGGGGAGTGAATCTCCCAGGGTCGTCCGGCTTTGGTATGCACGACCACAGTTTCAGCTCCGCGAGTGGAAGCTCCGGGAGTGGCGCATCAGGAATCAACATGGGAAGCACTGGCAGTGGAATGATGGGAGGAATGATGATGGGTCCTCCTGCCCACACCAGCGCCGGTCGCGAGCAGGCCATCCGGCTGGCGAACGGTGTCAGCGTCTTGGCACCTCTTCCGTCAAGCTCGTATACGAGCGCGATGGCGACCGTGATTGGGCCACGAAAGCGCAAGCGAGCGGCGAAAAATTCTTCGAAGGACGATGTTCGATTGGGCGCCGGCAATGCTAATAATAAGGGGACTAATAATAGTGGCACTGGTAACACGAGTATTAACACGAACACTGGTGGCACTGGCGCGTTAACGTTAACCTTCGGGAACAACACGGGTGACGCGGACATGCAGAATATCCATAACGTGTTGCCAACGACAACACGAGGAGCGCCGAGACTGCCTGGCCTCGATTTGAACTCGGTAACGGGCAGCAACCGCTTTCTTGGCCCCAATGCTGTGTTTGGCGGGGTACAGGAGGGAGGAACGTTTCACAGCCCACACACGCCGGACGGTATGGTTCCGGGAACGCCACCATTGCTGACGCCACCGGGAGCACAGCGAGGAGCGAATAGTAATGACGACAGCATGGGCGTTTCCAATCAGGACCCCTCCTCTTCATCTCGACAAACGAGTCCTCCCGGGGGCAATGCGGGCATGCTCCAGCGGACCAACACTTTGCTCACCATCAAAGAAAACGAAATGCACGTTTTTTCGGCGGATGGCGCTGAAGATGTCTCATTGACATCCGCGGATGGCGCGAGGCGAGAGCACTCCGCTGATATTAAGGATGGAAGCTTCCTCAACCATGTAGTAGTTGAGGACAGCAGTCCTCCTGGTGGAAGAGCTGGACAACCGACGAGTGCGCTGTCGTACACCAGTGCCAGTAGTAGTGCAGGTGCTGTTCGCTTCGACTCGCCCCGGATGCCGGTGCGGAACACGCCGTCATCGGCGTCGCATGCTCACAGCAGCACGCATATGAGCAAAGCGCCGTCGTTGGTGGCGATTCCGCAGGCACCTCCAGTGTTCTTGAACCCAGCCGACGTACCGATCCTGTCGGACGATGATGACGATTTGGACAGCGACGAGGACGATAGTAGCATGATGAATGACGGCCCCCCGTCGCCGAAACGTCAGAAAAAGCGCCGGACCGCAATGGTGCCCGGTGACGAATCGCATTTCGCATCTCTATCGCTGACTATGGAAAACACCATGCTACAGTCTCCGACGATGCAGGTGCGGCAATCGCCTCCGCCACCCAGAAGAAAGGGATCATAACTTTAAGCACGACAATGAGTCGATGGGATGCCTTTGGAAATGCTTTTTGACAATTTTGAGAATACAACAGCACAAAAATCGGGCGAGGTCGAGGTTTAGAGTACACATTTATGCACATACCGAGTATAAAACACCCAACTCTGAGTATTAAATACCCTCGCCCTGCCATTTCTTGTATACGTCTGGTTTGTCTGATCATGTTCGTGCTATTTGATAGTCCTACCTATTATATGATGGGCAGTCTCAGGGGCGCAGCATTGAGCATCGCAAGTAGTATGTACCGAGGTGAAATCGATCAACAAATATTAGCTTTCTTCTCAAAATGAACTTGAAAAGTGTTTCGCCAGCAGTATGTCTGTCTCAATCGTGGGGCAGGGAAACGCATGCGTGTCGGTTGCCCGACTTCGTCGAATTTTCTGCAAGTAAGTTGAAATCAGATCAGTGATCTGGATTCTGTTTAACCACCTGTACACATCAGAAGTAGAAAAAAATCGATGGATCGTCTTCCGTTTTGTTCCTTGTCTTGCGTGGTGTTCGAGTGTCGCGAGTGGCAGCTGTCCTGGGTCTGGATTTAGCAATGACAATTCCGTTCGAATTTAGTTGACGGTTTCGAGGCACAGTATCCTTAAAATTTGGATATTTCATAGTATGCAGTGTCCTGTCTCCGTCTTAAGTTTCGTTTTCAGAATGTATTTTCGCATTTTTTCGTTGAAGTTCAAATGACGACGCCGAAAATCTTGTTTTCTGCGATGACACGAAGTTATTTCCGAGGTCGTTGATGTCAAAATGTCACATTCATGCAAAAACTGCAAGTTTCTCTATCGTGGCGGAATGATTCCAATCATTGTCCAGCAGTTCCAAAGTGCATTTTCCGGTTTTCTTAGGTGTGAAAAAAGAATAGTTTAGGTCATCCGTGTCTTCATGCAAGTGCAAGCATATCAATAGAGTCCAGAGTGTAGTAGTTCGAGTGCAAAAACTATCAATTTTATCTTTTCGTTTTGTGTCTATCCGAATTACGATCGGAAAGCGACATTGACATACATAGCGTTTTGATTCAGGACAAGTTATGGCATTACCAGACACCAATCCTGCGCGTCAAACGCTCCATCGCGAAATTCAAAGATTCTTGTATTTTTGCAAAAGTAATTTGTAATTTTCAGATGCTCACTCAGGAGACAACAGCAACAAGAAACAGAGAAACGAATCTAAGGTGTGTGTGTAGCATGCAGATACACCAGATACAGCTGTGTACGACAGGTTGTTTTAGTAGTAGTACACCTCCCGTTTAGTACATCAGGGTGGCATTGGTACAATTTACTGCACGCAGTATTATCTCGTCGAGTTCAAGCATGGTGAACTATTTCGGCGCATTTTCCAACGACGATTCCCCGCCACGCGTCCGGCGGAGGGTCTCGTCAAAAAGCAGTCCTGCTCTCTGCCAGAACCGGAATCTTCCTCCGTTCGATTGCGCAGGTGGTAATCATCACCAAGGAAACCATGCGGACGGCCATCTGCAGAATCAATCTGCATCGTTTCATTTGCATGGACAGCAGCATCATCATGCTGGGGATGCGAATCACGCTGGGAATGCGAACCATCCACATCCTCCCCAGGGTATGATAATACCCCCTCCTGGGTATATGAATGAGCACGCAAACAACGTGCCATTTCCAAATTTTTCCAATGCCTCTACGTTGCGGCGTTGTGGTCCCGATGTTTCGTCGGTGATGAAAATAGGACAACCAGGAGGAAATGAAGGAGTACAACAACTTCAAGGGGGCAATGATGATCAAGTAGTAGAGCATCATCAGAATGCAATTCATTCTGCGAGTCCCAGAATGCATCATCCTCATCATTCTGCGAGCCCCAGGAACGACAACAACGGAGGTTCCAGTCGGGTCCATCCAGTTGTTGGAGGACCACATCATCAATCACGGCAGCAGCAAGGACATTGGCATTCGAACGCTTTTCCTGCGTTCGCAGGTGGGTCCTCGCTCGTGAGAGGCGGGCCTAGTCCTCCATTCGCGGCGGGGCCACACCACTATGTGCGCAAGAAAAAATAGAATGCCAACAAGTGGCTGCAAATGCAAGATTGCATGCGATGCCGCAATGACGTACAGCAGCAAATAGAAGAAATCTAAAGTATTTTGTTGAATGGTATGAATGCGCCCCCCAGAAATTGAGGGGAATGCATTCTTGCGATGACTTGAACTTCTCGTTCGCATCATCATCTGCCAACGCGCCCTTCTTGCACAAACGGGTGCGCACTGTCTGATCTGACGAACACAGATTACATATACCACCCTACCTCGCAATGGAAAGAACATCATTTCCTGATTCGTAGACGTTATTGACTTGACTTGAATATCAATAAAATTCTCTCCAATCCAATAATACTAGCTACACGACTCGCAACTCCTCTTAGTTATACTTTCTGGTTGTAAAAAATCATCATAAATGCGCTTAGTCGCTTCCACGTTCGCAAAAAATGCGGAGGACGTACGCAGAAACGCAAACTTTCTTTAATATCTATCATTCACGAAACCTTCTTATATTTGCTTTCTCTTCCCTTTAGGCTTTCTCATGTCTTTCCACGTTCGCTATTATTAAGATTCTTGATTTCCGACGAGTTTCCCGAGCTTGGCACCTCTATGAGAGCGTTTGCAAACGGTTCTACTTAGTAATCGGATCAAATCCTGATTCCCCATCGCCTCGAATATGTGATAATTTGGCGTCGCCTTGATGATGCGTTCAAGATGTTCGATATGGATCTGTTGACGAGGAAGCTGCGGCAATCTCTCCCCCATTGTTATCGTCCTCAACGCAAGAATGTGGAGGTGGAACACAGAAACCTTGGATAGGATAGAGGTAGCACGGGAAACCGCTGCCGAGAACTACAACTGGGACACCTGCACTGCTGCTACTGCTGGCACCGGGGATATTAATAGATAGTGGCGGAAGGTAGACTTCTTGACTAGTATCCTTATCCTCGCCTTCTCCTCCAGGGGTTGAAGGCGTCTTCGGCCAGGTTTTCGGCGAGGCCTCCCACTGCTCCACGGATTCTTCCGCGTCCGAGAGACTTTGTTCGTCGTCACCGAGGTATCGCGATCTTCGTCCACGGACTTTTTTCACAGTCCTCAATCGTTCCAGCGGATCCTCTGCAAGAGAAACGATGCCATCCGTGTGTGCCACGAGAAGCTCTTTTCTCGGTTCGCCATGACCATCGGATTCGTCGCACATGATGAACTCTTCGTCGGCGCCTGATCCCAATTGCTCTCCTCGAGCGGGTGCATTGACAGCTTTCTTTGATTCCCTTTTTTTCTTCGCCTTGCGATCGTGCTTCGACGCGATCATTCCCAACGGCAAGAGCGTTTTCCCGAGACTCGTGCGCTGCACAATCGCATCCAACGACAGGAGGTCCTCTCCTGTGTCTCTCTCTGCTAGTATGCTACTGCTTCCGCCCACGGGCATTGGTTCGGACGTTTCACTTTCTTCTCCTGCATTCAGTTGAACGAGGTTCTCTTCCCTCTGCATCAGCTCCGCGAGATTCTTTTTCAGGCGCTGCCACTCGTCGTCGGATCGGAGAAACGTCTCTCTGTCGCTCCTGGATCCTCCTGGTTGTTGCCCCATCGCATCACTAATGCGGTTCAGGCGGTTCATCATCTTGTCCAACACCTCGATTTGGGACTGCCAGGTGTTTTGCATCAGGGTGTGCAGGTGCTCTGCGTCGGCTTCATCCTCGCCCGAATACCGCCAATGGGAGCGCGCGATGTCCCAGAAGAACTGTCGCCCCACAAACTGCTCCGATGGCCGCTCTGATGGAAGATGTATGTAGAGACGCAAAAACAAAATCTGGACCTCGACTGGGGGGAGTTCTCCACTGCACCTGAGCTTCCGCTGCGCCAACTCGACAGTTTGCCGACAATACTGGATGTGACTGTTGATCATCTCGCTGTTCGCATCGATTCTTCGCTGCGCGTCGTCCCCGAAAATAGCGGTCATCATTCGCTCATGATCCACGACCTTGGTAGTACCATCCTCAGTGGCGTCTGCGATGTTTGCCGCTCGCAATGCGTCGAGCTCGGCAGATAACTCGGAATGTTGGAGCTGAACAGCATTCAACAACTCTTCATTCATCTCAGACCAGCCTGCCAAAAGACTTCGGTAAGCAGAGAGGCTTAGTAGAGACGTACTCTGATTCGTGTCGCTGACGACGCTGACAATGCTCACACCATTATTCTTGGCATCCTGATCCTCCTTCCGTTTCTTTTGCTTCTTGGCATTCTTGGTGGCACCACCCTTGCCGCCAAGCTTCAGTCGCACACCATCGACTAAGCCCATGACAACGATGGAGAGCACTATCCCAACAAATTTTGTCCGACCGAGATCGAACATTTTTATAAATATTGAAGATCACAGACACTACCTAGTATCGGGATCAATCATAAATCAATCAGTACCCTTTTTCTTCACTGAGGATGGGTTGTTGAAATCCTGGATATCGAGGATTGCAAATTGCTATCCTAAAAATTGATGTGGTTGCTGAAACTCTAAATTCTAAAAACTTGGCTTAGCAGACTGCTCTTCTTGCTCGGGAGTCGGTACCTCCTTTCTAGACCAATCTAACTATGGGGCTCTTATTCTTTGCTGTTCATATGAATTTTTGAAATGAGATTGATAGAATTGCCACTCCGACGATGTAATAGTGCTGCGATGAAAATCGAATGATCAAGAGTTTCTAATGTCTACAGACTGGAATTTGATTTCTGAAAATGCAAAGACGGACAACAAACATCGAAGATGATCGATAATTTCTAGAGACCACGAGAAATGAGCAACACCGATGAAGATTGGCTCAGAGAAATTTACGACGAACGACAAACGACGCGGACAATTTGCGAACAACTCTGTCTTGTATTGCGAGTCTACGATAACCTACTATGATTCACAATTCATTCGCAGAAAATAAATCTTGCCAATGGGCAGAATCAATTACACGTTCACGACGTCATCGTTAATGTAACGACTGACTCTCAGATCAGGCAAAAAAAACTGTTTTCCTAAGACCTGGCAAAAGCAACTGTTTTCCTAAGACCTGCTTAGCAAGTATGCTTCTAAATTCCAAGGCCTGGCAACCGTTGTACTCTAGAAATTGGAAAAAAGTAGGTATCATTCACGACATCTCGCATTCGATCTAAAAAGTATTAACACAAAAATGTATCAATTTATTGAAGAAGCACACATCCAAGGTTCTGTTTAATAGGGTTCACATCCATGTCGTTTGAAGCCCACATCTATTAAGTATCAGGTTCTGTTCACAAAAATCTGTCGTTTGAAGCCCACATCATCCTGTTCATCCCTGGAACGATGAACAACGTATATACATATGTCGTTTGAAGCCCTGAAATAACCGCTCTCACGATTTGAATCCCGCAGTCATCGCCCCCTTCTGTATGCCGAGCGCCGATATGGGCAGCGCTCCGTGGAGCACTTTGTTGAGTGTGGCGATTTTCCTCAGCTCGCTTTTTTCGCTCACCGAGCTCTCTCCGTACCACAGTTTCGTCTCGATCATGTGGCGCGGTGAGCTCCATCCTCGGTCTTCCTTTATCGGTGTCTCGTCCGATTTTTTTGCCACCACGTTGGTCGGCGGCCGCTTCTTGCCGAATATGTTGAGTCGGTTCCGCGTCCGCAAGAACCCTGTTTGCTCAGGCTCGAACACCCCCACATAATCCAGCAGTGTGTGGGGGGGCTTCTTTTTTTTCTTCCTCCCCTTCTCGTTGTTTCCCTCCAACCCGTCCTCGTCGGAATCTTCGACGAGGCCGCTGCTCCGCATCATGGCCGCCCTCGCGTTCAGCGCGCGCGAAGCAGGACCGCCTGGAACTCCACCGAAACCACGAGGAGCACCTCCACCGCCACCACGGCCGCCTCCGCTCGGACCGGGACCGCCTGCGCCGCCAAAGCCGTTTGCGCCAGGCGCCCGATTCGCCGCTCCGGCGAGAAGCAACCCATCCTTGGTCTCGCCGCCATCGAGAATGTGCAGGCGGAACGCGCCGCGGCGAATCTTCTCCTTCAGGGAATGATTCTTGTCGCGCAGCATTTTCTGGTTCATGCTTCTTAGCACGTCCTCCTGCGTCAGCATGCCCGTGGATTTGGCCGCGACCTGCGCGATGGCTTGCGACCTGATGCCGCCGAAACGCGCAGTCGCCGTCATCTCGCCGCGGAAATCTCCTCCGCCCCTCATACTCCGCGTTCCTCCCCGCATGGTCCGACTGACGCTGCTCGTCCCGACAGTTGTACCGCCTTCTGTGCCGCCGAAATTCACCTGCCTATTATTATCACCCCCACCCCGACTCTGCTGCCGCACAATAGTGCTTTTCATCGCCAGCGTCGCGCCACCCTCGCGGATGATCTCCGACTTTCGTTTGCCCATCTGCAGCAGGTGCGGCGGCGCACCGTCCATCACATTGATTTCTCTGTTATTTGCGTTGTTTTCTTCCGCCTCCCGCTCTTCCGCCGACATAGCGAATCCGAACTCTTGCATGATCTGTTGCCGACTGAGACTCATCATTTTCTTCTTGCGCTTCGCGAGCTCGGCCTCCGCCGCCTCCTGCTCTCTTCTGCGAGCCTTCTCATCGCGCATCCCCCGCTCCATCTTC
>JACKZZ010023771.1_pt1 | contig 24222 bp, 29 predicted proteins | sample 8027871 | NCBI WGS metagenome assembly JACKZZ01 (sample SAMN15724774, study PRJNA655200) | protist metagenome | isolation source: fluorescence activated cell sorting (FACS) single amplified genomes of... | place: USA: West Boothbay Harbor, Gulf of Maine | collected 2000-07-19 | reverse complement strand
TCTTCGGTAGCTCCTGCAGCTGGATCTTCGAGTCGCGGCACGTGGTTGGCCACCAGCCGTACTAGAGGTACAACGAGAAGCGCTGATTATGCCTCGAACTTCTACGAGAAGAACAGCACCAGCACCTCCAACAGCAGTGCGTCGACCAAGCATCGGGACATCCACCTGGTGAAGAACATGCAAACGCGGGCCTTCGATTTCGAGGTGGAAAGGAAGAGTACGCAGAGTAGGGCGGACTTGCGACAGGTCTTGAACTATCCTGAGTAAAAACGTACCCACACCAGAGTCAGGGTGGGGATTTTGCAACACAAACCTAGGAGTTTTGTGAGACACGCATGACAAGTTGCAGGCTGTATTGTAGTGCAGTTTAGCAAGGGAAGCCGCATAACAAATCCACCTCCTCATCCTGTTCACAGCATCACAAATTCCAAAACAAGATTGGAAATGGCTCTCATGGGGATGCGCGTTGCCAGTCTTCCTGTCTTTGCAAATCTGCATTATAACTCTGGTGTGGGTACGTTTTTCTTCAGGATATGAACCGCGCGGAGTTCAAGGCCGCGATCACGCAGAGCTTGCTCAAGCTCTTCGCGCGCCACGGTGCTGTCGATCTGGACCCGCAACAGTTGGAGTCGGTCACCGCGTCTCTTCGGGATGACGGGACGGACAATAAAGAAGCGAGCAATCTTCAAGAAGAAGGGCATTCTTCTTTCTGGGGCGGACGAGTCCCTCGTCCACAGCGAGAAGAAGGACCGGAAGATGGGCCAGCGCGGGCGGAGCATTATGATCAGAACGGAGCACGTTCTCATAGTCAACGCCTCCTGCTGCGCAAGGAAGCTGAAGCAGAGCCGCAGAGCAAGGAAGGAAATAAGCGGGAGAAGAACCTCCAGTTCTACTCGCCTCGTCATGCCGCGTCATCGAACAGGAATGACAGCGGCAGCCGGTTGCTGGGTAATTTTGTCGCAACGTCGACAGAGAGCAGGGAGGTCGTGCACGTGCAGTTCGTGATCAAGCCCTGGATTCGGTCCAACTCGACGCGGGGCATTCGCGCAAAGAGCGGGTTTTTGAACGACATTTGGTCCTCGCGAAACGAGAGCGCCACGCTGGACAGCAGCAAGGGCATGCTGCTGGAACTGGTGGACCACGTGGAGCAGGAAGTCGCGTCCATCCCCGCACTGGCGGCCTCCTTGACAGTGGTGAACAGTGCTAGCGTGCTCGCTGCGTCGAGCGCAGCGGGTGGTCAGGCGAGTGGTAGTACTGCGGTAGACCATCACGCTAGCGGTGGTCAGGAACCGCAGAAGCCGGGAAGCGGGTCTACGGCTAGTGACGAAGCCGCCGCCACGAAAGTTACCACAGCTAATCCCCCCACGGACACTGTCGGTGGCATGGTGAATGAAAAGCAAGCGAAAAACTTGGATTCTCCTGCTGCGACGACATCGACAAACACAAACGCGGCGGCGACTGGCGACGGCCACGGGCACGGGCTGGATGCCGAACGTGTTTTCTACGGCCTGCTCGCGGGCTTTTTTGCGGCCGCGGGAATTTTCCTGTACGTGGTCCAGTACGGAAAACCCGCCTACTCGGTCAGCGAAAGAGGTCGTGAACCAAGCGAGGAGGGGCAGCGGACCGCCGCTCCAGCCGTCGGTTTGGGTGACGAGGAAGTTCTTGCACTGCAGAAACTACACGAGGACGGAGGGGAACTCGACGCAGTACGCGAGCCACTGCTTTCGGGGACGAGAGGGAAGGAGGAACACGATCTTGGAGCGCCCGCACCATCTGCGGCGCATTCCCGGGAAGTAGACACCGTAAAAGTTGCTCTTGTGGAGGGAGAGCAAGCGCCGGTGGTGGTTGCGGCACAGGACGACGAAGAGGGCGAGCAGCGCGTTGTATTGCTGCGCTCAGATGATCCGGTTGGTAGCGGAGCAGCGGCTTCTGCAGCGGTGGAGATCCCAGCTCCTAAGGTGACCGATCTTGCTGTGGAAGGGGCGCAGCAAGGGGAACTTGTTTCAGCACCTTTACCCCCAAAAGTACAGGACGAGGAGAGCGGGATGACGAGTGCGAGCGTCACTCAAACAGCCGAACAAGAAGAAAGAGCGTCAGCAGTTTTGGCAGCGGTGGAAAAAACGAGGGCCAAAGCAGAACGCGCGCTCAAGGGGCAACAGGCCGCTGCCGAGGCGGCAGCCGTGGACGAAAGGGCACTGGCTAAGGCCGAAAGGGCAGCAGCGCGAAAGGCGGCGGCCGAAGCAGGGGAAGCGGAGGAAAATGCGGAGAAGGAGACCGCGCCCAGGATGGGAGATGACGGCGCGCCCGCCACCAGCACACCGAAGGCTGGTGCTTCAGATGGCGCTACATCGACGGGTGACGCTATGGCGGAAAAGCGATCGCAGATTGAGAGCGAGCCGACTGAGGAGCCCGCGACGGCGCGCACGAAGCTGCAAATATTCACGGAGAGCGGCGAGCCGCGGTCTGCGTATTTCGTGTAAAAACTACGTCCCCACTCGCCCTAAATGATGTTGTGCTCTGTGCATTGGAAGCACATAGTACGACTACGATTACGGTCTTCGTGAACCGCATTTATATCGATCTTCGTCGTCCTCTTCCCCCAGAAAAAAACTTTCTGTACACACTGATACCACATTCCTCCTTTTCCCGGGCTCTCACTAGCAGGTTACGCATGACAAGTATGGGTGGGGTAAATGGTTTCACGTTTTTGCACAGGATACCATTGGGCTGGAGTTCACCAAAGAGTTCACGGTCAGAAGCGTCGAGCCCGGCGGGCAAGCGGAGCAGCTGGGCATTCAAGTCGGATGGCAGATGGTGGAATTCGCGGGCGCTGCGGTAGCTGACAGCAAATTCAAGCTGAAGCGCGTGAAAAAAACCCTGGTGGTATCCCTTGCGAAAAAAACCACTGACACCCCCGAGGACGGCACGACATTGATGATTGTCCATACCGCGTCTTTGCTACTTGCTAAGTAGTACTCCCACAGCAAACGCATCATGTTCTTTCATGGCTCCGTCCTGTCTCCATTCAGCTGTTGCAAACACGAAAAGGAAAACCCGCAAAGCTCAGAGATTTTTGTAGTAGCGAGACATGTTATTATTTCTCGCGAAGGTTCTTCATTTGCAATACGCATTCATAAGTACGTAGAGGACCTGGAGGCCGACCGTATCTCAGTCGGGGTAGCTACATGAAAGAATGACTCGTTGCATCGTTCCTGCGCGACCGCAGGTCCGGTCGACAATCGTGCTCCGGGGGTGTGAGGTTGTGCCAATTTTCAGGTTGAGAACTCGAGGCCGGCGCAAGGGAGTACGAGATTGTGTGGATTCAGAAGTAGTAGAAGTGCTTGACATCCTCGCGCATCTTGGACCAGGCCGGAAGTTTTGCGCGCTCGTCCTCTGTGCGACGCACGCTCAAAGTCCATAGATCTCTTGAATTTGAATGTCTTTGATCGGTCTCAGAAAATAGGACCAGACAAGGTATCTGGCGGGGTGCTTTCTTCTAGGAGCCTCTGTCATCCTGAACCGCATTTCTCGTTCTCGTATCTGCCTCATTTTTGAAAAGAACACCCGCATAATGCAAATGAATTTTCTCATCTCTTCTCCTTGTTCGCGTAATATATCGACGAAGTAGTTCGGGGAGGTGAGTATAGAGGATTTTTGCAGGAAAGTAAACGCACCGATGAACGCGATTTTCATCGGAGGTGAAGTTGTACACCACTAGAGTGACAGCTCCGTATCTAGAAGTTTCGCTGTAAATCATTTTGTCTGCAAACGAGCGAGCGACTTGGCTGTCTGTGTTTCGTTATCTGCACCATGTTGCAGTTCACGCTGCAGGTCGAGACAGTAGAAGCAGAGCATCTTCATCTCTCCTGACGTTGATCGGCCAAGAAGCCGTGGCGGAATTGGCCAGCTCACATTTACAAGCCGGCGCGTTTTGGTCTCTAGTGTGCGGTGCCACGAATGCCTGAAGTTGTCGTGTCTTTATGCTTGCTCTTGTGGAGTATTTTGTAGTATCGTGAAGAACTTAGTTGTATAACTACAACACTTCTTACATGCATTTCCCAAGCGCTGCTGAAGTTTATATTTGTAAGGTCAAAAAAGTTTTCCTTTTCTTAGAGTCTTACTGATTTAAGTACTTCATGAAAATGAAGATGCGTCCGATGTCGTCGCACCCCAATGAGGTGCACCCGCAGCAGGGTCACGGTCACGGACATCATTCTCGTGGAGCGACTCGAGCACTATCCTCAGCAAAAACCTCCCAACCCCGAGTCAAGATGCGACTTCTGGTAGACCACAAATCTTCTAGACGCTCTTGGATTATGAAGCACGCATGACAAGGCTGCGATCCACGCAGCGTGCGTAGTACTCATGTAGTTCTTGATTGCAACCCGTTTCAGAGATTCACCAGAATCCGTTGTATAATAAACGGAATTCGATCAAATAAGAGGGCACGACCTTCTGCACATACAACAAATGCGATACAACCGTAGAAGAGTGGGTAGGTTTTGTTTACACAGGATATTTTGCGCGAGGATTCCATCACTCGAGCCACCCGCATCATCACACGGACCACGGAGCTGTCGGCGGAAGTGCGAGTAGCAGCTCCAAGCAGCCGTATACGCCTCCCCACGAGAATAAAGCCTCGTATGGGTCTTTTGCTGGTGGTAGCAGCTCCTCGTCCACGGCCGCTGCGGCGCGCATGCAGGACGAACACGGCTACTTGAACGCTGCCGCGGCTGCCGGTGGGGGGAGCAGCAGTAGTAGCAGTAGTGCGACGTCCACCGGGGGCCACAGTACGAAAGCGAAAAGGCGCGGTCTCGCTTGCTGTGTTGTCTGCATGTGGGAGGTCGTTGTTTCTTGACGCTGTTGTTCCTTGCCACTCTGATTGCTGAACCTTAGGTTGGTAGATACTGCACCACGATTATAGCAGCTATGCTGCACGACAAGGAACCCGATGTAAATACCGCGACGCATGATGAAGATGATCTGCACGGTTCCAGTATTTTCCACGGGACGAAGGTTGCAGTCTCAGTCCGGTTATTCACCTAGTTGCTATTTGTAGAAGATACAACACTGTTGTCATGGTTTTTCAACACGCACCTTGCGCCAGGTTTGCAAATGCTGCTTGTAGTGCTTGTGAGAATTATGAATTGACGGTATCTCAGCATGACGGACCGCGTTTGTCGCTTGCATCACGTACACCGCGATTGGCGGCACTTCGGCGGTACGGTCTGGCGGTCGGCACCACAGTAGTACTGGCAGCGCAAGCGGAGGGGGCACCACAGTGACGGCGCTGCGTCAGGAGTTGTTTGCGCTAAAAGAGGAAATGCGCTCAGTATCTATTTACTGTTTTTTCGCTGGACGTCGAGTTTCTTGTAGCATGAAGATGTCACCACTTCTGTCCACGAAGAGCACCGACGAGTTGTATTCTGCGATGACGCCGATGCAGTGTGAGTGTTACAACCTGCAGGAGTGCGAAATTTTCTTGATTTTTTTCTCTCTTATGAGAGGATGAGGAGAATCAATGCAGCTCCTTTGATTTCTGATTTCTGAAAACAGATCCGCACGCACTCTCATCCACCGAACACACCACCGACCGCCGCGTCAACGAAGAGCAACCAGAGCCAGCACCTGGAAGAGGATATGAAGGTGGCGTTCAACTCTCTTGTGGACCGTATGCAATGCCAAATACTTCCGCTTTCTTTCCCCGCTGCTCGGAATGTGTATGAATGTTTTTTTGCGTTGGATCGAGGATTTGGATTTTGAATTGCGAGATACTTGACAAGAGAGGCAAGCGCTGGACTGGTGGCAAGACAAATCTTTGCGTTGTAGAGGACCGACATCGACATGCAATCATTGATTTCGCTGCGGTCCGACTCTGATAGTGAGCTGCCTTTTGCAAGTGTCACAGAACAGCAACAGGTCGAACGACCGCTGCAATGTGGGCATGAGAGAAAAATGTAAGTGTAACCGGGGGCAGAAAGGGTCGGATTTCTGTTGCATAAAGAGAATCGCGGACGAGTTCGACGACGTGCATCGGAATGTGCAGTTCAAACTGCAGCTTTGCGACCGGCGAAGTCGTTATGCGATCAAAAATTGCAACCGTGCACGACACGATCAGCACAATTTGTTTCCGAAAAAAATGCATGACAAATTACCTTCAGCCAGTTTTCTTGCGGTTGCGTTAGCTAGATGACTAACTAAGTAACCGGAGCGGTGAAAAACAAGAAGTAAGACGCAGGATGGTATGCCTGATGCATGTGTGTTTTCAAGGACGTGAACGGTATGGAATTTTTAGTGGATAGTCGCGACGCGGAGCTGCACGTGCGGACGGAAATGCTGGAATCGAAGGCGGAGCTGGAGGTATCGTGTGCAAAACTAAGTACTAGCATACCGGCGTGTAGTTTCCTGTCAAGCACGAACCGAAGGTCCTCGGGAGATGAAGAATCCCGAAATTCTTGCTGCCAATCTTCATTCCATTGCATGTTGCCCGGGAGGGGCAGAGTGTTGTAGGAGCCAGCGCACCCGCGTCACAGGAACTTTTTCTGCTTTTTTTTTTGCATCAAAATAAAAAATGTAGTGCGTACCATTTTTTTCACTATATCACTTCGGCAATGCTAGTGATTTAGATTTTCTCTCTGATAGCAGGCGCAAATGGAGAAAATGTTCGGGGAACTGCGAACCTTATCGGATAACTACACGAAAAGTCTGGTTGCCCCCGCAGCTATCCTGCGCTGTAAAAATGCCCTTCCCTGCTCCCCGTACGTGAACTTGTCACGCATATGCAAAAAATCTTGCAATTGCAATTGCAATTGCAATTGCAATTGCAATTGCATGAGCGCCGTCGGCAGGAGTCAAGAACTCGTGGGATGTATCGCTCCCGGAAACGCGAGGCTTAGGTTTCCGGTGACAGAATACAAACAAACAAAGATTCTCGGGCAGAAAGATCGGTTATGCTGCTGCGCTCCTGTTGTACTCGGCAGAATACTTCTCCCTCCTCTTTTCCTATTGATGTAGGAGGTCCGGCTGGGTGATAAATTCGCCGCTTCGCGGCCAGCTGTGCACGACATTCGGCTGCAGCCACCCAATTTTGAGATGAGGCTGGTGCTTTTATTCGCACGGACTTGTTCCAGACGTAGAGCTGCTAGCGTCAGGATATCAACAAGCAAAGCTGCTTGCGGGTCCTCTCGAGGACGTCGCGGGTGTAGTGGGGTAAAACTTTTACAGCGGATAGACGTTGTTGTGCCTGCGGCAACAGCGGGAACCGGTGCTCTTTCGGGCGGGGGCGGCTCCGCAAGTTCCTCCTCACCGTCTACCGGGAAGGGACGACGACACGGAGAGGAGGGTGAGACTTCTATCCCTTGGCCCGCTGCAGCAGCCGCCCTCGAGACCCGCGTGGTGGAGAAAATGCAAAAAATGATGGACATCCAGAGAAGCGAGTTGCTTGCACAGGACCAGGCGAGATACGAACAAACAGCGGTACAGTGAAATAATAGAATTGTACCTACTTCGCACTTATTCGATTTTCAATTGGTATAGGAAGTAGCGGCTTCATCACAAGGGCATAAATTCAAAAAAAGCATGCGGCATGAAGGGTGCAATTTTTTTCCGGGAGCGCATCTCGGGGTTCCTTATTCCTGGATGCTTTGATCATGTTTTTGATTAAAGACAGGAGGTAGTACTTTGATCAATGAATGGCGTGTGCCCGCTGCCTGCCATGATTCACTGTGGCTACCTCCGTGCTTGTGCTGGCAATTAACGTTAACCTTGAGAAGACAGTACGCCGTTTCTGGGCCGCGTGATATCTATTGCGCGCAACACCGTCGAAGATAGGAGCTTCGTCCGTAGTACTGTTTCCAGCTTGCGACACAGCTCTTGTTTCCATCATCACAAGCCGAATCGCAGCGACCCACCTGTTTTTACAGGCCTCCATCTCCGAAAACGTGCAGCAGCAGGAGGCCGCTTTTCACGAGGTCACCGAAGCGCTCCAGGGCAATCTGACGCACTTGAAACGCGAGGTGACGGAGCACCGCGACGAGATTCTCGCCTCCGACGCGGCGCTGCGTGCGGAGCTGGCCAATCGGCTAGAAAATTTGCGCAAAGACTGCGTCGAAAGCTTGGCTTTGAAGGACGACGAAGGGGTCAAGGTACTACTTTTTGTATACTTTTACATTGGTTCTATTATCATAGAAGCTACGGTGGATCTTGGTTCTTTCCTCTGGCTAGCAGGACAAGAGCAATAAACAACGACCGCGTTTTTTTGCATTCAGGGCACAGACTTCGGCTTACATAGTTGCTTTTACGTATGCGATTGCATGCAGGTAGTTGTAGTACTTCCTTGTTGGCACACGTACAAACTAGAACAATTGTGCGACGCAACTGAAAGTAGTGTCTGGATATAATTTACTTAGGCGGTCGACACCCGGGTGGCCTTTCTGGATATCATACCGAAAAAAGTTGGCAGGGCATATTTGTGATGCAAGATACGTAGACACACCCACGAGAAATTAAATGAACCGCATGTTTCAAACAGCATGCTTTGGGCTCGCCCATGACGGACTTTTTGGCTAAATTTGTTTTCGCATATAAGTACAACTATGCCCGGCCATATTCTGGAGGATACTGAAGCAGCGACACGAGGAACTGGAGAAGTTGCTGGAGACGACATCATATCCGGTGCAAAAGTATTGTGCTTGTACCTGTTTTTGCAGTTTTATCTTTATCAGGCATGCATGAAGACAGAGCTGCTGTCTTATCCCCCAAACTGCCAACTGTCGCACCAGATCAATAAAAATTTGAACAAGAAGAAAAATCTGTGGTGCTGCAATTACTACTGGCACAATAGCAGATTTTGATGCACTGTATACGTCGCAACGGCTCCGCATCAGCGAGGAAGCGAACAACGCGCGGTGTGAGACCTTGCTGTATCGAAAGGAAAAATCCCCCCTCCCCATATCGAAAACGAAATTTGTGACGCTGTATTTGAGGTCACAAATCAGATTTGTCTTGCTGGCGAGGACTGCAGGCCCATATCAGCCCTGAGTAGACAAGTTTTGGCCTAGGCGCTTAGCATGGCAGACGTCTACGCTGTAGGAGCAACAGCATGACAAACCGCCTGTAGAATGTGGCAGAGCCTGTAGACTTGCCTTCATGCAATACAGCGACGATTTGTGGTCTCAAATCTGCATCACAAATTTTCAGAAGTGTCCCGGTTTGGTATGGGGAGGGGGGATTTTTCCTCACAATATGCTGGACAAGGTGGCCACCAAGTCAGAAGTATCAAATGGATCTGACGAAAGCATCTATCTTCGCAGAGGAAATTCAAATTTCCCCGTATTGGTAGGTGGAAATAAAGATATGCCACAGGCCGTTTTTTTTCTGTTTCTTCGGAAGCGCTTTGCTTTCGCGAAAAAAGCCAAAACGCATCCGCGAGCGCTTTTTTTGTCGTGTTTATAATCGTCGAGTAAACACCACGTGGCCGTGGGCAGGTATGAAAGTAAGTACAAAAAGTCTAGAAGATTCCTGGCGTAATGCAAATGAATTGTCAGAACAAGATCTTGAGAAACTGCATCGACGTTTCACAGGATTCACTTGCCGTGACTACGAGCACGCCGCGGTTTTTTTTTGTATTTAAGACAAGTGCAATGTTGAAGACGTGGTTTGACAGCTGTTTTCGTCGGGATGGGAGCTGAATTTGCACAGGCTGGAAACGGAAAAGGGAAGGGTGGAGCTGGTGGAAGACTGGGGTCGTCGCGTACTGGAGAGGGAGAAGGTATCCGACGCCCGGCTGGAAGCGGCAGTCGCGGAGGTGCGGACAGAGGTACTTGGCGAAGCCAAGCGCCTGTGCGACGCCGCTGCCGCGGCGCAGCAGCAGGATTCCGCGGCACAACTCCTGGACGAGGAGCGAGGCGCCGATTTCTATCGCACCCAGGAGGTCAAGCTGGCGGCTTTTCTCCAGCGACAGCAAGAAGCGGCGCAACTGCAACTGCAAACGCTCCTGGAGGAGCGCTTGCGGGAACACGACCGAATAGCGATTGAGAGAACATCAAATCAAGCGGTGGTCGACGGCGCGCAGGTGCAGCAGCATCCCAGTTGTAGTGCGGGTACTTCCTCATCCTCTCGTGGTACAACAACCTCCACGCCTCCCGGAGGCGACCCGGGCGGCGGGGTAGACGAAGAACTGCTTTGCGAGAAGATAAAGCTTCGCCTTCTTCGCCCCGAGCTGGAGGAAAACCGGTCGGAGTTTGAAACGATGATGCACGATTTCCACGAGAACATCAGTCTAAAGATGGACGACGTAACCGCAAATCTGCTGTCGCACTGCGAGCAACGAATCCAGGACTGCTCGCAACGGACGGAGAGCGGGTTCGCGGCCGCGCTCGAGCAGCTGAAGCAGGAGCAGCATGCAGCGCTGCTCTCGTGCAAAAGGCCGGTTGTAGGAGAGGATCAGGCAGCCGACGCTGCCGCTGCGGACGAGACGAAACAGCGTGCGGCAGAGCAGATAAGTCAGCTGGAAGCGCGGTATCAACAGGAAATAAATCGTGATGAAGCGCCCGTTTCATCTTCTTGATTCCTCCCGGAACGAAGTTTTGTTCCAAATGTCCACGTTGTAAAATTTTCGAAGGGATGAAACGACATAATTGCGACGCTTTGTGATTCGTCAAGTTTTGGGCGCGTCGACTAGCCGTTTTTACGTGGTGACAAGGCGCGCGTGCTCGAATTTCTGCTGAACGGCCTGGCAGCGACACAGTTGTACTTATTTCATGTTTATTGGTGGTACTAACAACTTAGATGGACGATGAGTACATGGAATTCGGCTAGGGGCAGGGGCGCTTTGTAACACGATGCGCGGATGAGAACATTCAAAGAAGATTTTTTTCGCTTTCGCGACGAGGAAATCGAGCAGCGCTTGGCGGATTTCTCGAAGCAGATGCAGCAGGTACTGGTGACAGCCGTGGAGGTATCCGTCGCAGAAACTAAGTTTGCCTCGCCCTGTTCTTCACATCTTGTCGGAAGATGATCTGTTAAGTCCTTACACATTGCTAGGAAAATCTTGTTGCGCATGACAGGTAGTTGCCTTCTGCAGGGTATTGGTCTTGTGACGGCACCTGAGCAAACTAGTACACGTACTCACTGATACACAACTACAAAGAAAAGAACTCGTCCACTGCGCCTCTCCTGGTAAAGAACAAGATCAAAATGACAGTATGAGAGCGATCCGTTCTTTTCTGCACGGCGCAGGACGAACTGAGGGCGGGAGCGTTTTCGCACAGGATAGTAGGGGAAGAAAACGGAGGAGACCGCTTTGGAAGAGAAAGTCGCTACCCACGTCGAAGTATCCCGAGTGTAAGAGTGCCATAGCGAATTCCCATGGTCGGCGTGCACTAGTGTTCGTATGCATGAATTGATGATAATATCTGCAGCTGCAGCTGCGTCTCGATCCTCTTCGAGCAGCGTTGCCACCTGCGAAGATGTGCGCTGTCTTGCATTTGATGCAATGTCATATGTTGGCACGCAAGAAAAAGAAAAAGTAGTCAGGACAAACTGCGTTTCGACGCACTAACTGAGCAGGCCTGCGCGATGAAAGTCTTATCTTCGCAGTAGAAGAAACTTCTTACAACTACAATTCCTACGGACAAACACACACTACATGATTCGCACGCAGTGTATGGTGTGGCGTTATAGTGTTGGCAAGAGATGACCACGGAGTGTGGTCTTCTGCCGCAAACGGAATCTGGTCAGGATCAAGTTAATCCCGACCAGATTCCGTCTTTCGGCACGTTAATAACGTGCCGTTCTTTCTAGACATAAAGCAAGAATCGATTCTACCTTGCATCGTAATGCCATGCGACTAGCGACACTCTTGCACACATGCATAGGAGCGGAAGGTGGCCCACCGCCTGCAGAGGCTCGAAGATAGTGTGGCGCACTTAACGGCAGAAAACCAGCGGCTGAGGCAGGAGGTACAGCGGTTATTCCGTTCCTTTGTAGAAAGATGTAGTTGGCTCTTTTTCTCGACGGTTGTAATACGATAATACTTGAGAAACAAGCTTCGTGTCATTTCCCTCAGCTTGAGGACACCTCGGCTGCACTCAACAACCAACAGCGTGGTACTGCATGGAAAAGTCTCACACTCCAGGACAAAGTAGTGTTTGTGATGTTCTTCTGCTAAAACTAGAAGTAAGAAACATGTTCGCATTTTTGATGAAAGTGCGAGCTTTGCAAAAATACGAAACACTACTTCCTCCTTTTGGAGGCGGGGCGATTTTAGATTCTGATACGCCATCAAGACCGCGCTACGGCGATCACCGACCGGACAAGCAGCGAAAATCAGGAGCTGCGTCTATCCTCTAGAAAAACGTCCAGCGCAGGTGAGCCCGATATTGATTCTTCTTGTGCAGGAAGTCGGTATTTGTGGTAGTGATTCTTCTGAGGCGGAAGATATACTAAGTTATCAGCATGCGGTTGCGAACACGACCGAAGCCAATCACTACTTTACCGCACAACTACGCCCAGAGACCTTGTGACGGCGCGTAACTTCAAAAAGTTGTGAAGCTCTGATTTATTTTGCAGCAGAGCTACTCACATCTTGGCTAGCGGGGTCGGTTCTCGTTGGACGTTTGTGCACGCCATATCCTCAAGAGATTGCCACACTAAAAGACCGGCTTCAGCTTCTGCAGGCCCAGTTGACGAGCCAAGAAGTGATTCTGTTCGATTTCAAGGAGCAGGACATGCCGCGAATAGAATCCGAGCTGCGAAAGGTAGTTTTCATCAAGAAGTGGTGCTCTGGAAAAAAAGGAAAAGCTTAGCTCTGTTTCAGAATGATTTTATATCTGACATACGATCAGGATGAGGCTAAATCTTCGAAGTCAGGGCCCGCGGTTTTTGATTGCTTTCCAAAGATACAGCACTAGCATAATAAAACTGCAGCGGCCGACCCAGGCGGACACAAGCGGATTGATCACGCACCAGATTCAGAGCATTGGGAATCCGAACATTCAGCTGGAGTTGATGAAGATCCGCAAGGATCAGGAATTGCTGTTAAAAGGCCTGCGCTGGACCGAAAACGAAATTGGGCACCTGAAGGTTGTCGTGCCCCCAAACAAATCATCCCTATCGCGGAAAAACAGGCGTAGCAGCAGCTCACATTTGCAATGTCAGAAAAGAATATCCAAAAGTGCAAGATTTGTCGTGGTCGGACCCGTTGTGGCATATCACCATGTACGCCGTACGTGGCATTCCGATACATAGTACATGCTTGTGAGATGAAGATTTTGTGAAAGAAGTTTGAACTAGAAGATAGAAGTATGATTTGCTGGCTGTTTTCTCGGGGATGATTTTCCAGCCTGATTGTCTAGTGGTTGTGGGACGTCGGGGAAGGAAAGAGTGGTACGGAAGGCCGCGAATGGTCGTTGGATAAAATATGCCGAACTCGCACTGTTCGTACCCTTTTCATGCCGTCGACGAGGTCGTACGGCGTGAACTTCGGTCCCCGGCGGCGCAGAAGTAAGAAAAAAAAAAAGCAGACGATGCCTGAGTTTGCGTTTTTGTTGCCCATCGTAGTAAGTTGGTAAATGCAGTAGCAGTTGCCAATGGATGAATTTATGTACTTTTGCAGACAGGAAATTGCAGCGGAAGAATGATTGCACTGGGTATAGGATGTTTTTAGTTTGCATGACGATGACCACCAAGCTCCTGGTCGTTGATATCTGTGCGTATATTTTTACCTAAGAACTTACCAAAAGGTTTGGTTTATACTAGAGGCACTACCCTATTGTAATAATTGTAATTGTGTAAGAGCAAGCGCAACTACCCGAACAAGCGCAAGCTCTCGAACCACTGTAGCAAAAACTCACAAAAAATTCCGAAACAGCGATTCTCACTCTGGACTGCAGGCAGTTCCTCCATGATGCTTTGGGGGGTAGTTCGCAGGGATCGTTTTTTTCGTGTTGCACGACGGTCGCAAAATAGAGTTACGTTTAGTAACGCTGGCTGCAGCTGAATTACGTTGCAATTCGGGCTTCATTGATTCTCGTGAGCTTGCAGTCTCTCTTTCTATCTGTCGCCTCCGCGGAGGCCGCGCAGCATAGCGGTTGCTGTCTCGTTCTTCATTGCTTGTCCTGGTCGCAGCCGGTTTGACACGGCGGACGCAGAAAAATCTCGGTTTTGCCGTGCGATGGTTCAAGTTGTAAAAACAAACTGCCTCCTGCATCTTTATTTCATCACATAAACAATACAAGATACTACTGTATCATTCTCTTTTATCAAGTACAGAGATCATGTCCGGTGAGGTGGAGTGGCAGACGCTATGGACTACGTAGTCCATAATTCTCGAGGTGCAGCAGCTCCGCAGTACATTTTTATTAACAGCAACTGAAGATTCCGGGGCTGCGAAAATGGTAATTCAGCATGTCTTGTCAAAACTTGCCATGCTGAAGACCCTTGCTTTGAGCGCATTCCTAGCCTTATCGATCTTTCTCAACGCTTCGGTGTTGTCTCGCAGATATTAACCGGCCGCTGCGTATGGAAGCGTCAGAATCGAAATTGACAAAGTCGAAAAATTTGTGATGCATAAAATCGATACCAGCTGGAGCCTCAGTTTCCAAGTGCCGCATGACAAATTTCGGGAGAACCCAAATCCAGTCTGTCATGCTGTTTGGACAAAGAAGACTGCTCCTGTCATGCTACTCTGGTAGCACATTGCATACTGCTAAACAGGCTTGCAATCGGTCTCATTTGCGTGCTTCTCAATACAGGCCTTCAGTGCCCTACATTTCACGCATCACAAGTTTTTCGATTTCGTCGATTTCGATCCTGACACATCCATACTGCGCATGCCAAAAAAAGTCGCGCCTGTCCTATTGATGCGATACAGAAGATCTCTCAGCTTGACAAAGACAAAACACAAACATTTTTGCAGTCTTTCTCTTTCGGAGTTCTACTTTGGACTCCAGGTCCTCGCTTCGCTGTACAAAGAAAGCTCCCCAAGGGACCACGACTAGTACTACCAAGTTCGGATGAGCACTGCCAGCGCATAAACATTTCCTTGGTTCGTTTGACGACCTGAAAAAAAGCGCAACCGAAATAGGAGACAGGACATGATGCAGGGTGAAAACATCAACTTTGACTGGAGCAACTCCGTGTACTGCATCCTGCGACCGACCGCTCCCGTGCTCACTCTTTGATTATCACGGCCTTGCGGGTCGAGCCGTTCCCGTTCGCTTAGCTGCAGACGGCGTTCGGTATCAGATCAAGATAGCACAAGTAAATGAAAGACTTCGGAGGTAGTTGTGTTTCGGATTCGCGTGTGGCTAGATTTTCTGGTAGTTTCAGCGTCTTATTTCGTCCCATCCGAAAACCGTAAAACTAAAAGGAGAAGATGCAAGTCAGCTTGCTCCTCGTCGGTGTGAGTCAGTCCTCTCATCTCCTCGGTCACCTTCGTACAACACTTTCGTGCAATAAACATTTTTCGTTTATTCGTGCAGATTGCGAAGAGCTTTCTGGTGATTTGCGTATGACTGAGTTCTCGGTCGTTCCTTTCGTGGACATGTGTTGAGCTTTTTCGTGGCACCAAGGCTGTAATCAACTACAAAGAGGAACAAGAAAAATGAAATACGAATGGCTTGCAGCACTTTTCGGCCGAAGAAGAAGTTTATCCTTTTGAATGAAAATCCGCATTATAGTCAGATTGAATCGCAATCTTACAATGCACAGGAATCATGCACGAGTGCTGCCCCAGAGGTTCACGTGCAGCACAGAAGGAGCACGACTGCTAGAAGATCAAAACCCATCCCTCTACAAAATCGAAGATCTACCCGCCCATCGCATTTCTGAAATTTTTGCCTTGAAAATAATAATAAGCCATGCAGGATAACCATTCTGACAGTGCAGACGGAGAGCGACGGGACCCTGCTGTTCGCCAGACTGAATCCGCTGCTTTTATTCACATGCAGCACAGGAACGGTGCGCGCACCGCGCCGGCGGATAATCAGGGAGAAGCTGTGGGGGTGTTGAGCAGGAACATCGACCGGTGGTCTCACCATCAAGTTGCGGCAAAGCAGGCGCCCTGGAAAAGGCCGAGAATCGGTAGTAGTACTACACCTTCCTCTCCTTTTTGTTTTGGTTGCGCCTACTTATTTGGGCTGCTGGGTCTTTTCAACATGGTGTCGTCCTCCAGTGCAGCGGGCGGTGATCAGGAGCCGCTGCAGAAGGACCTGTATGCAGAAAAAAAAACTGTCGTCTCAGTGTAGGAAGAGATGAAACTTTTTTGGAATGCCAGAGGATCACAGATGCCAAAGAAAAGCCTGTCATGCGGCGCACACTCGGGTGTGTGTGTGCTGTCAACCTTTCTTGCAGCATTTATTTTGGTACGCGACTTGTGCATTAGTGTCGTGCATGTTTATCTCCATTTAGCACTACACCAAGGCAGTTTTTTTATCCTGTATTTTAACCTGCGCGAGACGTCGCCGTCGGCTAGTCGAGCCACAGCAGACGAACACGAAGTAGAAGGGCCGCCGAGCAGGAAAGCGAAGACAGCGAGAAGAGGAAGAAATCGTGGTCGCTATGCCTCGCAAATATGATGTTGATGTCATCTGGGTTTTCTGAAACGCTCTCGATCTTTGTTGGGCAACAGTTCGTTGTACTATCTCGTCTGAAGTGCTGCTGTCGTGCATGGCCTAGCGTCACAAGTTCATCTGCGAGGGCTTTGCAATGCCTTGGCTTGCCTTGTGCTCTGCATGTGCAGTAGAAACCTGTTCTGTGTGTCGCAAAATCTGTTTCTGAGCAGCGGTTGCTACTCCACAACACGCAAGATGAAAATTTTGATTTTGTACTACTTCGCACAGACTGACAGCCAGCAGCAGTATCACAAAGTTGCATGTTTCCAGAAGATGACCCAAAGGACGTAGTTGCAGTGGATAAACGCGCAGCAGCCCAGGAAACGTCCAAGCCCACCGTTCTGGATGACTTCTTGCGGAATGAGTTTGGCTCTGCTCCCCGTGGGCGTGGGCCGGAGCCATTTGGACCCTATGACGACGAGGACGACTATATCCTCATTAAAAACGTACCCACCCCAAATTTTTTTCCATGGAAGCCTTTGTCTCCGATATCTTTGTCGTCATGCATCTGATTGCTCACGACGGCCCCGCCCGGGATGTCACCGTGTCTCCCTCGCCCACCTCCCGGGGAAGGGATCCGCAGCCTGTGGCGCTGTGTGCGAGTGTTTGTTAGTCCATTATGATGATGTGTCTCATGCGCAGCCCCTTCAGGAGCATATGCCATTCGCGTTTTCAAATCAATCATTCTCGATTGCTCATAGGTAAATCAGACTAAGGTGGTCTTCAATGAGTTGGTAATTTATTGTGACACGACGACGCTGCCTTTCATCATTCCCAAGCACGACTACGTGTAATTACACTAAAGTGTCCGAATTTCTAACGCGGAGCTCACAAATGCAAATCTTGTAGATTTGTCAAGCAGAGATCGTGATTATGGGGTGAGTACCTTTTTCTGCAGGATAGCCGACAAGTGGGCTCGGGAAAAGCAGAGAAAGCAGGAGCGGGGAGTGGCCAGCGATACGCCGGATGGCGCCTCCTCTCTGGAGGTCAAAAAGAAGAAACGCGCGGCGCGGCGGAAGACACAAAAAAAGAACGCGAAAGCCACTACTGGGGGCGCCGCAGGCGAGGCGGGGGAGACCGAAACCAAGCAGACGAAGCCCGTCCCGCCTATCGAAGAAGTCGGGGAAAAGAAGATCAAAAAAGACGATGCCGCAGCCGGGCCGGCTATGCAGTGCAAAAACGCATGGGGCCTCACGACAAGACGGGAGCAATTACATAGTGATCCCGCAGGAAAAGTTGAAGTCGAACGCGAGACAGATGATTTCGCCGGGCTTTTTCATGGCCCATAAAACACATAAGTGATGAAGCTACAGTGCCTTACTTATATTTATTCCCAGGTTAGAGAAGCTGGATGGTTGTATCAGTACTAGCCCACTGCCACTTTCTCATCCTGCTGCATAGGCCATGCAATCATACTTCCAAACTCTAGTAAGGCGTGGCGCTCATAATGGGCTTTGAAACATGCGACGCGTTTCCTTTCCACCTGAGAAGTCTGACGTGAGGACGTTTTTGCACGGGATAGCGCCTAGACCGCGGGACTCCGCATGCAATGGGGGTGAAGACCAAGACGGGGCTAATTGCGACCTTGGAAATATGGAAGCGTCAAGGGGGAAATTGTCCAAGTGGTGGCAATCTGTACAATGCATAGCACTTTACAACTTGAAAGTTGCGACATCCACATCATTAGGCTCAGCCACAGCTCCACTAGATGGAGCCGGGTCTGCCGTTCGTAATAAATAGAAAGCACGTTGCAAATCGGGCGAATCTGTCACGTGCTCTGTGTGCAAAGAGAACTCCGATTTGGGGTAGCTCCTCGTCCTCCCTTCATCATGAGCGGCCTAACCAGGCGTAAGTGATGCACGACTTGGCTCTGCAATACGAACGCTTTGCGGACAATGCTATGTGTCAGGCGTTTTCTCTGAGGCAATTGTAGAAGAGGGGGAGGGGGCAGACGCGGAGGCGTCGGCAGTTGCATGCGTGAGAAACGAGCCGCGTCATCTGCGGAATGCTCCCCCTCTACACGTTTCGTTTGTGGTAAGTAGTGGCTGCTGTGTTAAGAAGGTGTATCATTCTTGTTTAGCAGGATACCAAACCATCTGCATTTTGTCAATTTCCCGCCTGACGCATGGATAGGAAATTTGGGAGATGACGCTGATAAGAAGAAGATCAGTGAGTTCTTGGAGCACAAGGACAGCACCCCTACCACTGGAGCTGACGATCGAGAGCGTCCCTCTGCGACTCACAAAAAACACGGTGGGGATACTCCAGGGGACGCAGAAGCAAAGCTTCGTGACGGTACTTTTCTTACACTGCTAGGACTAATATGGTGTTTAAATATTGACCGGCATGCATCACTCGTGAGTTCATCTTCGGAGAAGTGAGTACGAGTGTCAAGGCGCGGGAGAGGGCCGGACTGTCTGCATTCATTTGGTGCTGTGCCGAGAGGCGGTCCGGCGGCTTCTCTCTTCGTTGAGTATGTTAACTTACGAAAGGCGCATAAGCAAGTATGTAAAAACGAAAGCGCGGTAGCGATTTCGTGGTGGTCGTGCGCGCGTTCCTTGCGATCGACAAAATACTTTTCCACCCCCTGGAGCTCGATGTGGTAAGCGGTGAAAATTTCCACCGACCACACCCAAGCAGGGCGTGTTCGCACTGTTTCCACTGCGCTTAATATCTCAGACACCAAGAGCATTTGAGGTTCGGAGCTAGGTAGACGTCCCTAGTATGACTTCAGAGCGCTGACTGCTCTGTCGTATGTACAGAGATGGATCAAGTAGCCAACGTAAAATTCATTTACAATACTAGGAACCCCCGTCGAGGCGATGCCGATGCCACGGACCGAAGAGCGACCACAGGAGACCGCGGCGGCATATGGCCCGCTCAGGTGTTACAATCTCAACTGTGTACAAGTTTTTGGGAACGATTTGTGTCGCAAAAAAATGTTGGATTTTCGCTGTCTCGACTCTGCCGGCATGACATGTTTGTTATGGACTCACGCAACAGCACTGCAATCCAGTCCAAGTCTGTCGAGCGAGAAATGGAACATGTTGTGTCTCTTTTTGGTTGATCCAGCTGCATCCGAGAGTATTTGCGCTTTCATTGATGTGACAGATGAGATTGTAACAGATGAGCGAACGTCTATACGGCAAACAAGGAGACGTTTCTGGAGCAGACGCTCGACGGGAGCAGGCGGCGCCAGGGTGAAGCCTCCGAAGAGGCTCCGGCGGCAATGGACAAGGTATCTGAGAAAGAAGAAGACACAGCAGGCTTGAATGGTGGGTCCTCTTCGTCCTCGATGGTGCAGAAAGAGGAGATGAAACTCAAGCCTCTGTCGTTTGGTACAGTTGCTGCGGCTGCTGGAGCTGCTGTGAGAGGTTTGGGAACAGCAGAAAAGAGTCCCGGTCCGGAGTCCCTGGGAGGTCCGGTGCGCGTACCAGCGCCTCCGGCGCTTCCATTTCAGATCCCAGGCAGGCCGCAGCTTCATGTGACTTTCAAGAAACCGCCGTTGCCCCCCAAGCACGAGAAAGGACAGGATTGGTACTGGGCGCCTTCCCCAGGGGCGCATGGGGAAGGCGAGCCTCCCCCAGAACTGCCAGGCTCGACGCCTCCCCAATGACCGACATTGGTACTGCTATTGCGCCACCAGCGCAGAGTAAGAACCGCTCGTGAGTAAGTTGCTACGTGCTTCAGGAACAACGACCTTCCAAGGACCTTTTTAGGCGCAGAAGACAAAGACTCCTGGTAAGCGAGTGCGTGCGAGTACCTGGTTGCAACGAGCACGACCACCACAAGCACAACTACTTCCGTCACCTTGATTTTAAATCGTTACTGTATATGTCTATGTTGTGGTCGTTTTGTTGTTCTGATTGATTTTTTCTTTCCCGTTTTATTCGTCTTTTCTCGAGAACGAGTCAAGTTTGTGGACATCTCTGGTGGTCGTGCACGAGAAATATTAGACTCCGCACCATGAAATATCGGCACGCCTCCAACATTGCGTCTTTGCCTGAAGTAAATTGTACTTGCCTGAAGTAAATTTTGAATATGATCATGCTTCTCTGCGGCGACATTGCGCCTGCCCGAATCGTCCACAAAAGACGGTCCGGGTGGGCGGATAAAAAAGTAATGCCTCCACCTGCAGACTGAAGTACATAGAAAAAGTGGGGTGTACTCCTTGCCATTTTACGTACTGGCTCACATGCTTATAGGAGCGCCAAATGAGTAGAAGTATCCTTCTTGTGCTGTATCTCTTTCTGCTTTGCTATCGGCCACCGTTGTAGTCCTCCAGCTTCTGGAAGCACTTCGCGTTCTCGTACTACACTTTGTCGGTTAGCTACTGTTGCCCTCGTTGTCGTACACGACTGCATCGGTCAGTTGCCTAGTTAGGCGTCGTTCTCATGCACTCAGATATCGGTCAGCTGCTGTGGCCTCCGTTCTCCCTCGTATGCTTTATCTATCGGTTAGCTACCTAGGCCTGGTTCTCGTACGCATTATCGGTCCGCTGCCTAGACATCGTTCTCGTGGTGCGCTTTCATCTCGGTCAGCTGCTCAGCTTTCGTCTTCGTGCATTGTTCTCGCGGCGGGCGACGGAGCGGTCCGCGTGCTCGTACACTACTAGTATTTTTATTTCGTCGGAACATACCCATGCGTCTAGGTCTACCCGTTCTCCCGGCTCCGATTCGTTGATGACAAAAAGGCATCATATGAATTTCCCTAAAAAAAACCCACGGCAGTTCCCCTTCTTGAAGGCGAACGTCAAAAAATTTCACCCGAGTTTACTCAACTACTTACAACAACCAGAATGAACTACTAGTACTACGCGTACAAGTCGAACACGAAACACGGATTGAAAACAAGCAGTTTTTACAGTACGTAAGTTGACGCAAGTGTAGAACAACAATTTAAAAGTGCAAGAACAAATCGAAAAGTTTGTAAAGTACACTCACAGGACCGAGGAGCGGCGAGCAGAATTTTTCAAAAGGAAGGACAAGGAAAGTAACGAACACACGACCTTCTGGACCTTGACGAGGATTGGTTATCCTGTGTAAAAAAGTACCACGCAACCCGTTGTCAAGATGGCAATATTCAATTACGCACTTTGCGCAAGAAATATGTAGATGAAGCTCTGGAACTTGGGCGCGACAAGTGTGGACGTAGGATGCAGTCGCGCGCAGCTGCATACAGAGAGCCGCATAACGTCGAGCAAAAAAACCTTATTGGAGCATGACAAATTCGCTCGGAACACAGATACAGGACGCCTCTCATCGCGTTAAAGACTTTTGGACCTACTTTTTAGGCATTGATGTGGAAGGTCTGCATGACAAATCTATGGGTGCTGGTACGTTTTTCCACAGGATAGGGCACTCAGGCCAGTACACGAACTCTTTAGGGACGACGGCGACGCGTTGGAAAGAAAAGGTTGGAACTTCTCCAAGCGCAAACGGTGACTGCGCTTTTCTTTTGCAGCAAACGACTAAAAGACGAGAGGAGCGAGCGAAATTTCGCTGCGAGATTGACGCAATTTTGGTAGAACTGGAAGGCCGGGCGATCGAAAACACCTGAACATGCAGATGATATCCATTGTAATGACGTCTTTGGGTGTCTGGAGTATGTCTGAATTTATTTGTGATGCTTGCAGCCTCTGTAAACGCGACGGTCTCTATGGGTCTGAGCCTGTAACTACAGATTCATCTGCGAGGATTCACTTTTTAAAAGCGAGGGTCTCGTACCTACCACAATAGACATCCTTTCGTTCTGTGTGAGAAATAAAGATTTGCAGTCCTCCTGTTCTTGCAGCTGCTTATGCAAGAACACAGCTTCTAGTATTGCCTGACCTCGTCTACCAAGGAGCATCACGAAAAAATTGGCTTTTCCAGATCCAGACAGATTTGCAATGAATAGGAAATGGCGCGTACCGTCTTGCTCGCCTCCTCGGCGGGTTTCTGGGTGGGGGCTGTGTATCATGTCGAACCACTACCCACCCTCCCGTTAATTGATACACAAAGGGACGAGACATATGTGTTTTTTGTTCATGAAGATTTGTATGCCACAGCTAGCTTTGTCTTGCAACATAAAAAGATAGAAAGTGGTGGTCGTGGGCAGCGACAGCTGTGCCTTGTACACTACTGCGCGCAATCTGCGACGCGATGGCGGCCTTGGCTACCGCACGAGAGTCCCACCTACGCAGAGTGCATTTTTAAAAGGGTGGAATAAAGAGTTGTAGATGAACACAAAAGAACGTGGCAGAATAGATTTATTTGAAGTATCTGTCTGCGGGAGGATTGGGTTGCTCCTTTTGATACCGTGGGGAAGCTGGTGAAGGAAAAACTCGACAAAGTGCAGTTGGAAAAAGTGCAAACTGGTTATCTTGTGTAAAACGGCGCTCGCAGCCCATTGTCTTCAAGATGTTGGTCCCGAGAGCTCTGCGAAGAATCTTTGGTTTCCGTTTGGCACGACGCGTGTTCATCTGCAGTGGCCGCGTCGTGATTGCTTAGCTATTGCGGCCACATCAAGAATGAATTCTTCTCGACTAGAACGGCAAATTGAATCAAGAAAGATGTCAGCGCAAATAAACATCATAGGAAAAGACGTGGAAGACTTTGCATGCGTATTGCAAACAGGTCGGTATTGAGACAAGCAAGCTTGCGTGAGATGAGATGGGAGCATTCTGTTTTACGCAGGGATATTCCCACCAGCACGCAGATGACGTTCGGGTTGAGTACTGGCACGGGTTATGACACGGAAAAATGGTTGCAGCCTGCCATATTTACATTATATTTATACATCAAACTAACAGGTACTACAGAGCTGCAAATGCATTAAATAGACAAAAGGCTGTGAAGGACTTGAAAATCTTTGATGCAGACAACGAGGAAGAAGACGCGGCAGCTGTCTCGACTTGTAGAAACACCACAGAGACGTCTTCCGATATAATCCGGAGCACGCCCTACCTTGCACAACGGGACGCGCGCACGCAAATGCTTGTGTACCGTGCCAGTCATAAGTATGGCATGCTGCCACTTTCCACAGAATATCCTTCGTAGCAAGCAAACATTCCAGGCCGCGGTAACCTTAAATTCGTTTTGGAGAATGCTTACGGGATGTCTGCGTCCAGACTTCATGTCCACATACTTTGGAGAAAACAAAAGCGAGAATCGCGCATAGTTGTGCTGCCAGATCTTGAGGTTACCACAAACGTGAAGCGTCTCAGCAAGTAAAATATAGTTCCAAGCGGAGATACTGATATCACCCTGAGACAGGTTGCACAGTGCTAGGCCTACATACTGAAACTTGTAGTGCAGGTGCTGTACACCTCCAGACAGCGTTATTGACTGCCTGCAAGAAAGTGCGCCGCACAAATGCCGCCCGCCATGTGTGCACGGTTGACTTGTCTTTCTGGCCACAATTTGGGCAGGAAAAATCGACTTCTTTCCGATAGTGATCTTCTGTTTGCTCGTCCCAATCCCCCGGCGGTTTACCGTTTCATCCATCCTCCTTCCTTCGAGAGAAGTCAAAGTGGGTTTCCGGACCCGGTCGTCACTAACACCATTCCGGCAGCGCTCACATTCGCGCGCCGCCCAACTCCGCGACCTCGGATTTCGTCCCATCTTCA
>JACKZZ010023770.1_pt1 | contig 24229 bp, 19 predicted proteins | sample 8027871 | NCBI WGS metagenome assembly JACKZZ01 (sample SAMN15724774, study PRJNA655200) | protist metagenome | isolation source: fluorescence activated cell sorting (FACS) single amplified genomes of... | place: USA: West Boothbay Harbor, Gulf of Maine | collected 2000-07-19 | reverse complement strand
GTAAGTGAATCTGATGACTTGTGACTAGAAAATTTCTAAAAAATAAAAATGAAATGAGAATACATAGGCGGATGTAAACAGAGGGGTACTCTAGTACATTCCAGAATGTGACAAAAAACTTAGGGTGTTGCGCTAGGCTTCTGTCTAAACGTACATGATGCGGGGGGTCGTCCGCGGCCTGGTGTGTATAAAGTGAACATTCACGACAATTTTTCTAATACAACGAACCGTCTAAACTACTTACACAGGTGCGGCATATCGGACACGAAGAAGCAACAGGGAAGCTAGCACCGAACCTTGTAGCTACGATGAAGACTCAGCGGACGAAAAGATTTTTGGACGAGCACGAGACCGATAACTTCTTCACTTCACGGCTTTAGTGACGTAAAGAACGACTACAACCGATCGCACGCGGAAAGTGATGTAAGGGACACGACAAGGGCGGCAGCAACTACGAGGAGCAAGGAAACTAGTGCCAGCACCACGACGAGGAAGTAGCAACGAGGACAATACCGAATCTGTTGCAACAATGCACAATATTAAGGACCATCAACCGCGTAAAGGACGAGGTCTCACTCTCGCTCGTGGGCAACAGCGTTTTTTGGCAATCCATCAGAGTCGGAAACCCGTTTTTTGGTAGTCCATCGGACCTTTCGGATGTTACTGTGGACGAGGTGAGGGTGTAATTATGTTCGCTACGATGCATTGGGTTACAATTGCTTTTCAACAAAGGTCATGAAACGGTGGAGTAGCAAACAACAGAGTTATTGATCTTTTGAGCCATGTGGAAAATGAATCTAAATCTGTCATTTGTGTTTTTTCTACCTCTATAGTTTTGGGAGATTGTGATCGGGTCTGTTCTTGCATATCAGAAAAAAAATTCTTTGGGTTGGCAGACTGTGTATGATGAAAGAAGTGACAACACATCTTTTGGTTTTTCTACTGGTGAAGCAGTCTCCAATTGTTACAGTTCCGGCTTCATGCGACAGCGAAACTGTAATTGCAGCTATAGCAAACGCCGCGTAGCTGCACGACCTAGTACTTACGAAACAAAAGTGGGTCTATGTTTTCGAGATTCTATAAGAAGCGGACGGACCGATGTTGAGAGGGTCAATATCACCTAAAAAGTAGACCGCAAAATTGAAGTATTCAGCACAGAACTACTTGCGGACTAGTTTTTCGCCATTTACTTCCCTATTTGAAGTTGCTGTATATACAGAACCCGACGATCACGATGACGATGATACCAACGCAAAACAGTACTATGGTCACCTTGCAGTCCTTCCACCAGAAGTATTCCTTTATTTCCTCCGCGGCCTCGTCGTAATCCATGGCCTCCGCTTCCATGGCGGTCGCCTGCTCGTCGAGGACGTTCAGATTCTCTGTGTGCTTCAACATCTCCCCGATGTTGGTTCGCACCACCTGTTTGATTTTTGCCGTTTTTTACCATTCGTGCTTCCAACATGCGGATATCATATTTGCGTCATGGACGACATTAATATCGGTTTTGGTATTAGTGTTTTGCATATGCATACAACTGAAATGGTGTCATCCGTATGAAGGCTAAGCAATGCGACTTTCCTTTCTCTCTGTACCTGTTTGACCGCGGCCGTTTTTTTGGTGATGCGCGAGAGTTTATCGTAGGAGTTGTGGTCGTCAAATTTGATCGCCAGTTGCGTTATGTCGTAGGCGAGCGTGTCACTGAGAACGTCGTCGCCGTCTCTTTTCAGGTCCTGATCTAACTTTCCATTGAAGAGCTGTTCCTCGACGAGTTTTTTTAATTCGCTCAGGAACTGGTAGGCGATGCGCTCAGGATACTCGTCGTCTGGGTCGTCCATGATGAGGACTATGTAGCACATCTTCCCGTCGGGAAAATCCTTCACGCAGTACACCGTGCTCCCCTGCCACGCGAGCTTCTGTCGCTGGCCGGGCGTCATTCGCTTGTCCGCGGCGTCAAGCAGCTTTTTAAACGTGGGCACACGGGCGTCCTCACTGCTCGGCCCACAGTACGAGCTGTTCCACGTGCAGAGTAGTCGGCATTGCTCGATGTAGCCGAAACCAACGAAGGAAATCCGCTGGATCTCGCCGTCACCGCCGTCGCCGCCCATCATGCCCATCATCCTCTTCGAGCTGTGATGAATTGAGAAAATGTACTAAAAACGACCTTGACTCTATTCAAAACGGAAGTAGTTGTACTGGATAAAAACACTCGCGGTTGTAGTCGGGAGGTGTTGATGTAGCAGGAGTGTCATTTCCTAGTCCTTTCTCATATAGGGAGTCCAACATTTTCATGGGGTTACCACTTTTCATATTCATCTCAAAGACACCAACACTTCTAGTTCTACTTTCTTATGTAGCACCTGTAGCAGTAGGAGCTAAAGACGGGATACAACAAAATAACCGAAGATTAGACGGGACTTGATTCTTCAAGTACAAGTGTCGTATCAACATTCTGGTGAACGAAGTATAGCGCACACTTTGCAATACGACCAGAAGACCGATAAACAACGATTTGGACGAAATGTGCTGAAAGGTCACCAGACCGACGGAAATAACCATGTCATCTGGACACATTCGTACTCGTCTGTTTGGAGAAGCGCACGAAAAGAAGCACGACCGAGCAAGAACGAGAGTGATGAAAACCGAATCGGACCACGACAATACCGTACGATTAGCGCGCTGACGCCAGAAGATATGAACGAAATACTAGTTTCGATTAGTACGACCGAATGTGCAGTACTAGAGATGCAAGTAGACCGAGAAGCGCTAGAAGATGTCTGTCTGCAAGCCTGTTGATATGGGGAACAAGGCGTGTCAGTACGCGTAAGGATACTGAGAAAGTAGAGACTGCAGCGGGCCCCTCATCTATTCATTTTTTTTCAAATCAAAATTTGACTCGTCTTTCGGCGAAGAAAGTAGCTCTGCAAAAAAAGCTCAGAATCTGAAGATTTTGAGAGAAAAGCTTTATTTTCACATTATGCTCGTGGTCTGATCGAAACGCTCGTGCGGGGTGTAGAAAAATATTCTGTCCAATACTGTATTCCCGATTGTTCATGTTAAACATGAAAGCTCAAAGACAATGTCCGGAAAATGGTAAAATGTACCAAGCAACACAGCAGGTTGGCACAAACCAAAACAGAATACCGATAAAAGTGCTTCCGCCGTGAACGCAGGAGACCATATTTCCTTTCAGTTTCAACCAAGTAAGCGACCTTCTCTCGACCACCTACCCCTATTCCTCACTTCTTCGCGCGCCCAAAGAGCGCATCTCTGACGTCTTTTGCAGACAGCTTCCCATTACCACCGCCGCTCTTCTCCCCTGCTGCACCCGCTCTACTTTCACCGTAGCGCCGCAATGCTGCCGACGGCCGCCAGGATTTGCTTTGCTTCTTAACATTATCCGAGAACCCAGATCCGCCACCGGAGACAGAGTCTGCCAAGCTCGAACTAGAACTGCATCGCTGCACATCTGTGATGTAAGTATGCACGAGTGGAGGATTTTCTTTTTCCTTTTTTGTGGAATGGGAATCTAGTACAAGTACTGGGCTGGATAATGCAAATCAAGAACGCCAGAAACAGATAAGTACGGGACTGCAGAAGCAGACTGCTCCACAATTATCAAAAACGCTTTCGAAATCGTGGCTGTAATTGTAAAAACAATCAGTAGGAAAGAGCTAGTGCAATAAAATCCTTCAATTTGATGTACATCTTAGCTACCGTGACTGCAACCGCCGGCTTCTGCGCGTTGTTCCTGGCTATCGAACAAGGCGTAAGTGCTTGGAAAAGAGGAGGAGGATGACGAAGTAGTAGAACTACTGCTTCCTCTACACCGTCCGTACACTTCCTTCTCCCGCTCCGCGTGAATCTTCACCGCGTGCAGCATCATGCGGCGGAAGCAATGGAAGTCTTCCACAAGAACCAAGCCCTCGATCAGTTTCGAGTCCAGCAATTTCGCCGCTTGCTGCAAATCGTCGAAATCTGCGTCCACGTCGAGCAGATGGGCCATGATCAAATCCTCAATCAGATTCCGGAATTCGCTGTCAATTTGTTATGGTCCTTTATTTCCAGAATTTGATTCCGGAATTCGCTGTCAATTTGTCACAGTTCTTTTCAACATCCAGAATGCTATTACGGAGAACAGTCATGATCACATCTAATGCGAGGACTTGCACCCATGCAAAAGCTGAAAGAATCTCGACGTGGTCCTAGAGATGAAATAAAGCTACTACACTTCTACCAGCACAGAGAAATTTCTGCAAGAATGAGAAATTTTCTTTCTTCTTACTTGTGCAGCTCCTTGTGCGCGTGCGGGTAATTGTTCTGTTCGCCGGAAGAAGAGGAAGAGGAACTCGAGCTCGACGAGGAACCACAACTTCTAGAGCTTGACGCAGCTTGTTGCGTTTCTTGTCCTACTCCGTGACCGGCATCACTAAATTCGTCCTCGTTCTCCGCTGCAAAAAGCGGGTATTTCTCGTCGATAAATTCCCGAATGGGGTCGATCCACGAGCGCGACTTCATGAACTGCTCGATGTAGTCGACTAACCACATGGAAGCCGCGTTTTTGCGCAACTGTTCCCGTCGTAGCTGGATCAGCTCCTGTTTCCGCGCGATCGCGCGCCGCGCTGGCGCACCCACGTCCTGCTTCGGGTGGTGGGACGGTTTGCTGTGGACAGATGCGGCGAGAGTCTGCATTTTTGTGTTTTTTCGGGGGAAGAAGCTCGCTGACACCAGCACGGTAGGCGAGGTCCTCTTCAGTTGCGTATAGTTTTACTTGTGTACTCGGAGTGGGAGAGTTAGATGAAAGGCTATCTTTCCTCTCTATCTACCAAGCTCGTGCTTCAAAAAGACGGGGACCACGCAGCCACAAAGAACTACGACTTCACTTCCTTATTTGTGCGAACTCTCATCTCTCCGATTCTTTTTCTTTTTCTCCACGTCCGATAGATATTTGCATTTTTGCGACTTTGAATCGAAGAGCACACTCAGACCACGGTGCACGACCGGCAAGATAAAGAAACATTGACTTTGTTGCATTAATTTTCATATTTGATTTTTCGACTCTCAACCTCTGTAGACGCTCGCTCGCGAGCTTGTTTTGCGTACCAGATCAGCAGATGCAACGAACAGAAAATGCGTACGGCACGCAACAACCACTGGAGCTCTTGTTAATCAAGGTGCATAAATTGAAATTAAGTAGTATACTTGGGGTACAAGACAACAATGGTACTCGTCGCACATATTGTTGCAGTCGCGTACACAATGAATATGCCTTTCAGATCTTTCGCAGGTGTGGCTGTAGTCGGGTTACTCCAGATAGAAAGAAGATGATGTCGAGTCTAATTCAATAATCCAGCGAATATCACAGTAATCTCGTCCCTCCAGCATCTTCTTCTATCTTTCTACTACTTCCTCGCACTCCCTCCGCTGACATTGCTGACCGTGGCGACGTGTTCGCTCGTGAGCACGCTGGTCTCCGACTCGAAATCGTTCACCAGCTCGTAACTGGTCGCCACAGACTCCGCCACGGAGCTTTGCTCGAACAGATTCTCTCCCTCCGCGGAAGACGGCCGTGCAAGCAGGACCGCAGTGTTCAACGGGTCGGAGGCTTGACTTGTTACCATGATCCCCGAGCTGGCGTTGCTGTTCGAAAAATCCTCGTCGGGCGTTTTGTTGGAGGACGTTGACACGGGCGTTTTGTCCAGTTCCTCCGAACCCAGGGTCCAATCTGCCGCCGCGTTGAAGTTCCCAAACTGCTTTGGCATCCGGCCCAGCGGCGTGGGGGAGGAGGCTGGGTTGTAGACGACCGAACAATTACTGTCGTCATCAAGCGTCCATTCCACCGCGCCGTCGAAGTCGAACAGTTGGTTTTGCTGCTTGTTCTTTAGAGCAGGATCGACGGCGGAGGTTGTTCTATTGCCGGTGGTTGTAGTTGCTGGCGTCATCTTCATGGCAGCAGGCGCCGGTTTCGCTTTTGCCTGCTGTAGCGCAGTTGCGACTTGTTTTGGCGGCGTATTTGTCGGGGTGGTTCTCTGTAGGTGTGGTGCTGTGGGTCTTTGTTGATCTTGTTGAAAAGGCGTCACACTCTTGACGACTGTCGGCTTGTTCTTCGTCGGAGTAGTGGCTGCCTGCTGCCGTGGCGGCGTTTTTGCCGGGGTCGTGGGTCGCTGCTGCTTCGCTTTATTTATCTGTGTGCCGGCGGAAGCAGATGCTGCAGGCGGCTGTGAAATTTTCACCACGGTAGAAGCTGCCGCAGGAGAGCCGCTTTGCGATACAGCCAATGGGCGCCCTTCTCTGCTGGCCGCCGGCATATTCTGCTCGACTGCTGCAGAAGTTGTAGCGCCTTTGCCTGTTTTGAAAAACGCCGTTCCGCCCCTTTCGATAATGTTGCTGTCAATGCTGGAAGACAAGGAGGACTGGGCAGCGACTTTATTTACAACACCACCGGCTGCAGACGGTTTCTGGGGCGTCGAAGCAGCCCCACCAGGACCAGGCGCGTTCTTTATTGCTACAGCGGCCGCAGCAGCGCCCTCGTCTTTCCCCTCTCCACCTGTAGCGGTTGTTTGTTGACTGCTCTTTTGAATCGGTTCTCGAATCGTCGTCATCTCGCTTCTCTTCGCTGCCTGTAGCGATCTGTTGTAACTCGACGCCTGATTGTTCGCGACCACGTTCGACGGCACCATTCCGCGCAGGGTCAAGTAGTTCTGCTGCTCCTTGATTAGTGCGATTTCCCGCTGCCGCACCTCCTGCTCCCGTTGAATCAGCGATTGCTCGTACTTGGCAAATTTCTCCCCCTCCAGCGCCTTCTTCTCCTTCAGCGCCTCGGTGGTCAAGTTTTGGTCCAGGAACTGGTTTTTCCACCGCATCAATTTCGCCTCCGCGGCCCGGGCGTACTCCTCGTTGAGCTGTTGTCTCTGGTGCATCTCCTTCTCCTTCAACTCCTTATCCAGGAGCGTCCTGCACTTCTCCTCCACCGCTTTCCGGAACCCCTTCTCGCTCTTCATCAACTCCATAGTTGTTTCCGTGCTCCACGCCTGCTTCTGCGCGTCCGTCCGCTGCCGCTCCACGCGCTCCAACTCCCACTCTAAACGGCTGATCTGCTCCGTCTGCCGGGTCAGCTCCTCGACCAAATCGACGGCCGACTTCGGATACGCCAAAGAAGTGCTGCTGGAACCACTTCCATCGTTCGTATGTGCAGCCTTCGGCTTCAGCGACATCAAACAGTCCTCGATTTTGCTGCGCATCAGGCGCGCGGTGGACTTTATTTCCGCACGACCAGTTGTTCCCTCTACTGCAGCTCCGGCCATGTTTCTTGCCTGCAGCATGTTCGACCGAGAACTGTAGTTCATCTGTTGTTTATTTGTTCTACTACTTCCTGCCTGTGCGGAAGCTGCCGATGTTGACCCTAAACCTAGAATTTCCGTGTCCTCCCCCTCCTCCTCCTCGTCCAATCCCGAAATGACCGCCAGATCCCGGGGCAATTTCGCCAGGTTCGCGAAAGACGTGCTGTCAAAGTCGATGGAGAACCGCTCCCGCAGCAGCGCCCGCAGCCCCGACAAGTTCCGGGCCATGTTCAGCTGAAAGGCCTGGAACCGCTTCCGCTCCATCTCGAACGCGGTCTTGAGCTGGATGGTCTCCTCGCGGAGCTCCTCCTCGACACGACTGTTGCGCTCCACCTGCCGCTCCAGCAACTCACACCGCTTTTCCCGCTGCTTCAGGTCGATGCGCACGGACTCGATCTGCGTGTCCTGCGTGTCCTGGAGCTGTTTCAATTCTAGCGCCAGCACGTTGTTGTCCGCTTTCACCGTGTTGCAGTTCTTGGTGATGGATAAATTTTTCTGCTCCAGGTCGTTCACCTTCTGCTTCAAACTCGCCGTCGCGCCGGAGAACGCCGCCAGCATCTGCCGCTGCGCCGCGAGCTTGTCGATCATGTCCGAGTTGTGGTTCGCGATGTTCTGGCTCATGTCGACCGGCTGCTCTGGGGGGAGATGAAGATGATCTTCCGGACGAGGGTTGATGGACCCCCCGGGAGAGCTGGACCGTTTTCTTGATGCAGGAGTTGTTGCTCTCATTTCTGCTGAAAAGTTGTACGGGGCCTAGACGTGGTTGTTTAGAAGGCTACCCTGGGCCGGCGTCGGCGCGCTTGAATGTTTTGGAAATCTTACTTTCAGCTCAAGATCATGGGGTCTCGGACTGGGTCAGTCTGGCGAGCAGGGGGAAAATACACATAATACACGGGGTTGCGTGTCGTGTCAACAAAATTCAGTGACATAATACTGTTACGCTGGGCAGCTTAATATCTCAAGAGGGGTAGTAGACGAATAAGGTCGAGGTGCTCCTGGATCAACAGCGTCTATAATATAGTGTGGCTGCTTATGCTTTTCAAGCTTCACAAACTATGTACCATCAGTTACTTGTTTTCAAACAATCACTACATATCCGAACGACAGAAGCAAGAACGTGAACGAATTGAATTGATGTTGTTTTGCTCTTCACCTGCACGAAAGTAGGCGTTGACAGTAGGTGAGCATCGGCGGCTACTACCGATTTTGGTTGCTTTGTTTTTGTCACAAACGAATCATCATACCGAGTGTAGTTTCACGACCGAGTCACACGAAGAATGCCTGCACGTGGCGACGTGCCATGCATTATGCACATGTTGGCACGCATTGACAACAAAGCGACATCACGCCATATGCTTTCTACCGACCTGCTAAGATTTCTGATTCATCAGAGCCGAACGGTTTCGTCGTGCGTTTGCCTTTGCTGCCAACCGAACAATTCTCATCAACCGAAATTGCACCGTTTTTGAATAATTGTCAACAAGCGATATTGCGCCAAAGGCTATTTCTGAGCACCACTTCGACAGGAAGAAAGGAACCATGCTTGCAGCTCTTTGCGCCTGTAGCTATGCCACTAATCGTTTTCGGATGTAGTTTCATTTTTTTGGCTTGAAAGGGAGAAACGAAATACCATCCGAATTGCGGCCTTCTCACATTCTGTTTGGTCGTGCAAAGGGTATTTTCCTTTTCCTTCGAAAACCACCTCACGCTCGTTCCACGGGTCTTTGCGTGATTTCCCTCAGCGCCATGGTGAGGTACGCAGACGTGGGAAGGATGCAGCTGAACTTCACCGCATACGAGCCAAGACTGTTTATTTTCCCGCCCTTGTTTTTCCCGTCTTTTGTGCCTGCTTGGGTTGCGTTATCCGCTCCGTGTAGTCTTTGCCCCGCTTGGTCCTTGTTCGCATCGTCCCCGGTGCGGTTATCGTCCTGGTCCTGCTTCTGCTGGCTAGCAATAGAAGGGAGACCAACAGCAACAACGTCCGCACCTACTTTCACGACTTCTTGCGCACTTGTTTTCTCAACAAGAACACCATCCGCAGCTGCAGTGGGTCCCTCGACGTCCTTGTCTTGACAGGTTGGCAGGAGCTGCTCCGTAGCTTTTTTCTCCGCTAGAATTTTGTCCAGATCAGACTGGATTTCCGCTTTTTCCGCCAGAAATGCGTATCGGTTCGCGAGGAAATGCGTGGAGCTCCTCGTCTCGCCACTGCCCGCAGGACCGGCCTCTTCGTCAACCTTTGCAGCTTCTCTCGTCGTCGTGTTGACCAACTCCCAGGAGACCTCCTTCGGTTTCACGATGACGTGCCGGTACGCGCCATTCAGTTGGATGTTGCGCAACAGGGGCTTCTTCGGCTTCGCGTTCATGGGTGCACCAGAGGACGCGGAGACCACAGAGGACCCGAAAGAGGCCAAGGAAAGGTCAAAAGTCCTATCACTTCCCGTAGTTGTTCTAGGGTTCGTGGTCCCACCCAGCTCCGATAGCACCTCGTCGTAGACTCCCCGCAGGTACTCTGGGTACTGCACCTCGTAACCAGGTAGGGGGAGGACGACGTCCTCTGCCGTGTAGGTTTTCAGCAAAACTTCTTCCTCCGTAACAGTGTGGACAATGGAGCTAGATTGATCCTGCTTGTTGCTTTCATCATCCTCTTCATCCCCTGCGTTGGATGTCTCTGTTCTCATTTTGCCTGTCGTTTTATCAGTTGTACTAGTTTTATCATTTTTCCCGCCGACCGGTTTCACCAGAACCAAATCCCCCGCTGTGATTTCTGCACCTGCGCGGCCTGCAGCTTTGTTCCTCCCTCTCACAATCTCCGCCCGTCTCGACAGAACCTTGTTGAAGCAGAAGGATTGCAAAGCGTGGTAGTAGAGCGAGAGGCTTTCGCGGGGAAGCTGCTCCAGTACGGCTCGCGGGTCCGTCATGGGAGGCTTCGTTGTGATGGTGCTTGCTGTCTTCGAACTCATCTTTCCCTTGCCCTTTTTAGCACCACCTTTCTTATTTCCCTTGCCGCTTTTATTCGTCCCTTCTGCTGCTTCTCCTTCGCCAACATCATCGACAGTTGTCAAAGCGGTACTACTGTAGCATCCAGACAGCGCTTCCAGCAGAGTGGTTTCCAAATGCATGCGTGAAGAGGTGAAACCTCGGCTGTTGTTATTCTCTTTCAACGCGAACAGCGCGTCCTTCCAACGCTTTTCTCGCACCGCAGTGATATAAGTCGTGGTAGAATTGGTATTATTCGTCGTCCCTGGTAGAAGTTCTTCAACACTTTTGTTGCAGCTGCTCCCGTGCTCGTCCTTCATGGGAAACAAGACTGCCTCTTCATCAATCTTGCGCCGTTTCGGCCCTGGCCCATCACCAAGTGTTACAACTTCATTTGCCGTATGATCTTGCGCACCTCCACCGGCCGCGGTGGACACTAGTCCCTTATTTTTCTCCTCCGTCTCGTCCTTTTCGGCCTCCACCAACTCCCCAGCACCGAGCAACAGCATCATCGCTTTCTCATACTCGCCACTCAGCAAGAACGCGCCGATCGTGTGCGTCCGCACTTGTCCCGTGCCGAAGCGCTGCAGCCCGAAGTAGTTCAGGAAGCCATTGGTCGAGAGGTTTTGAAAGGAAACAGTGAGGAAGGCTTTCAAGGCCTGAAGGTCAGTTGTATCCTCTTCTACGCTCGTATTTTGTTTTTCCCGTTGTATTCCTAACGGCCCTGCTGCTGTGTCCTCGCGGACATTTGTCTTCTCGTTGCCGTCTTCGTAATTGTCCGGGAATGTTGCAACAGCACCTCCGCCAGCATCCGTTGACGTTGGAGAAATCATGGCAACATCTTCTGGGTCATCATTCTTGCTTATTTTGCATGAGATGCATTCCTCGAGGACTGCGGCATTTTTGACGTCAGCACTCTCTTCAGCTCCAGCTCCGGAACAAGTATTAGCTGTTGAAGTCCTCGTCACCAGTTCCAAGTCCCGAAGCAGCACGTCGAAGCGGTTGCCCTTCAGCATTCCCAGCTGCAGTTTGTCTTTCACGTACCCCAGCGGCTGGATGAACACCTGCTTGCGGTCGAAGGCGGGCGAGAAGAGCGACTTCAGCAATTGGTACTCGGTCGTGCGGTACAGGGTGCAAAACTGCGTGGTGCAGCCCCGGCGGTCCTTCGTGCCCGCGAACCCGAACTTGTCCACGTTCCGGGGGCGCTGGTCCATGTGCATCGCGCGACTGATCTGCTGAATCGCCTCGGCCGTATCCTTGTTCTCCTTGTAGAGCAGAAAAGAAAGGTAGTCCGGCCGGTCCTGCGGCCACGGCTCGCGGCGGAAGGAAGCGGAGGAAGAGGTGGCTGCTAGAAGGGGGTGGGCAGTGGTTTGTTGGTCTTCAGAAACCACGGCAACTGTGCCAGCAGCCCCCGAACCCGTAGTGCTGTTGCTGATAATCTGTGCGGACTTAGAACTGATTATCGTCGCAGTTCCTTTCTTACCCGCGGCCCCTTTGATGTTTCCTTTCTTCCCCGCCCCCTTCTCTAACTTTTTCAACTGTCTTTTACTCAGCGGCGCGGGCTCCTTGGCGGCTTCCAGAGCTTGTTTTCCCTGCTTCTCCAGGTCCTTGCGCCACACGCGGACGAAACTCTGCCCCAGATCCGAGGACTCCGAGCTCAGCGCATCAGCGAAAAAAAGCCGGATCAATTCGTGGAAGGTTTTGCGCATTTCCTTCAGAGTCGCGGTCCCAGTAGTCGTGGTTTTCAACTCCAGATCTAGAAAGACGGTCGTTGCTGCTTTGGCCGTCGCACTAGAAAGAACTGGTGAAGCTGCTGCTCCCTCATTTTTGACCAGATCCATCGAGTCTTCGTCCTCTTGCTTCGTGATCATTTCCTTGCGGTCATAATCAACTACTCGCTCTCGTCCCTGCAGGAACTGTTCCAACTTCCGCAAAACAGTTTCGTCCTTCACCAACGGCCCGATTTTCGTCTGTTCCTCTTCTGACAACCGGAACGACTCGACGAAGAAGCGCGCTTTCCGCTCCTTCAGCTCCTTTTTCTCCTCCTCCACGATGTTCCGGATGCTGAGTTTGTCATGCAGTTCCGTCAACCGGGCCTCGTGGTTGTCCTGCGAAATCTCGTGCACGTGGAAGTCGTAGTGGTACTTTTTGAAACTGCAGATGAGTTTTTGCTGCGGTTGCGGAGAAACTTCTGTGTCTTGCATAGTAGCACTTGTACTGGAGAGTTTCTGTTCATCCCTGCTGGTGTGCATCACAAAGCTACTAATTCCCACGTCCTCCTCCCGCACGAACCGGCTAGTTGTATTGCTTCTACTCGGAGGACTGTCCGCGATCGCAGCAGAAGGCTGGGATGCCTGCGGCGGGCCGCTGGAGCTTGTGGTCGTGTTTTTTTGGATCATTTTGATGATCGAAAAGCGGTTCGAAGTACGAGAAATAAAAATAGCAGCTCGTTGTCGTTGTGGTCGCAGAGGGAAATTCAAATTATCGTGTTTCCTTGAGTGAATCAATAAACTACAAACACTAAAACATAAACACGAAAAGATGTCGCCTGTATCGAGTTTGTTAGTGGGTTTTTGGACTTCAGAATAATCAGAATTTGCGTAGCTTCTTTGTATCCCAAGCTGATACATTCACATCGAGGAGCATGTACGTTCGAGGAGCAAAAGCATGTACAATGCTAAGCTTGGTATACAAGTTCATCCAATCTTTTTATCTTATGATTACCATGCTGATCTATCGTTCGACCTTTATCTATGATTTCATCGGTTTCTATGGATCGCGGAGGACGAGCCGAAAGCACTTTCTTTCCTTGCTGCTTTTCGAAACATCCAGACATTTGATCCGAGAACTGACCGAGGCCCGGTGATGGATCTCGATTTTCATTATGACGTGAAGGTAAAATGAATCGCTTTCGTTCTTGCTGTTGCGATTCTTTCACATTCATTTGAGGTGAAAGACCATCCATGATCAGCAACATGATCTCCACGACGACATTTATCATTCGAAATCTCGTAGTACTTGAACAAACTCCGGAGGAGCCACGTCATGACGCATCGTCGATCCGTGACGCCAGCACACCGTCGACGTCGTCGAGTTGGCGAAAATATAAGGTGTGGAAAGGACTCACGATCAAAATCTACACCTCACATCGACGTGAGAGCAAGCAGTCGCCGTCGTGGTAGGTTTGTGATCGGCAAATGCTGACCGTTCAAAAGTACAGGAACTTCCGAACAGGTAATTCTTGACATTGATTGTCATACCTATCGGGGATGAATGGGTAGAGTGTCTATTCTAAAGCAAGAGAATGGGAAAGGGAATGAGGAATAAAAAAAAGACCGATAAAAATACAACTAAACAGCTGATTCTCATTGTGAGAAACGCAATCGCCACCAACGAGATACGAATTCCTTATCGATCCTACCTTATACGTCCACCTGGTCATGCACTCCCGCTGAAAAACACGGGACCCATGTTCGCCGCCCGTGGACCACCAAGCTGGTTTCCTCGCATCAAACTTTTGTCCGCATGGCTGTAGATTCCGTCCCCCACCGGCGTGCCGTACCGAAACCAGCCGGTGTACACGTCTCCGTTCTCGAAATAGTACCGGCCCTGCCCGTGCTCCAGGTCGTCCTCAAACTCCCCCTCGTACACATAACCAGAGAGCACGCTGGTCGTCGTGTTCTTCGGGTAATAATTCATCACGATGCTCTGCTCATCTCGATAACCGCCGTTGCTTCCCAACGTCGGCCACGCACTGTCAAATTGCTGCGCCTGTTGTACAACTTGGAGTTTGTACTGAATGCGCCCGAACCCGTGAAACTTGCCGCACTGCATCTCCCCACTGTAGCAGCAGTGTTCGCCCTCGTAGTCACCCTGCCCGTGGGGCTGGCCATTTTCAAAATCCCCACTGTACACCGAGCCGTCCGCCATGCGCAGGATCCCGTTGGGCCCGCTGGGGCTACCCCACGCGTCCACCGGCCCCAGGTACACGTCCTTCGCCCCGTCCTCACCGGTGTCGAAATATATCTCGACGATCGTGGGCTGCCGCAGGCTGGATTGACGACCCTGTTGGGCCAACATCGCAGCTTGTTGGGACGGCGCCGGTGGTGCATCGGCTTCGTTCATTCTTGCTGGTTCTGGGAGCAACAAATTTTTATCGGACTCAAACGTCACTCGGGGATTGGTGTAAGTAGCGGCCGCGTCTATTGTTCCCGATTTTGCTCCTGGTCTTCCGCCGTTACGACTCTTTTTCTTTTCCTCGCGCCTTGCCATCGCTGCCGGGCCCCCGCTGCTCCGGCCTCCGTAGTCGGGCCCATGACCGGCCTGCTGGTGCATCTGCTCGACCTCTTCCTGCGGCCCGCCTCTTCTAGCATTCGCATCTTGACCTCGTCCACTTCTCCTACTCCACCTATTGGTCGCATTGTTTCGTGCTTCGAATAGCTGGTCCAAAGCTGTTGAATTCGGTTTACCATTCGTCCCCTGGAGGTCGTCCGAGGCCCGGCTGAAACCACTTGGCCCCCGCTCCAGGTCCACCGTCGGCCCCCGGGAACTAAGCAACGTGGTCCCCGGCGGCCCTAGCGCCCGCGTTCGGTTCCGCGCCAGGTGAAATCGGGCGTCGGGCTGGATGGTCGGCAGCCTCCGGGGCCGATGGGCCGCAAGTCGACGGGACCTAGAAGAAGCACGACGAGTGCCCTCAAGTGTTATTTCTCGCGCTTGCAGTACCGGAAAATCCAGTCCGGGCGGCTCGGGAAGGAGCAAGTGCAGTGGGTCAACATCTGCAGAAGCCTTCGCATTTGTTGCGTTCTCATCTAGTGCATGGTATTTGTTCATCTCTCCGAATGGCTCAACATCGGCCTCGGGAGGTAGAAAGCTCTGCTCCAGAAGAACCTTTTGGCGGTCGTAGAAAGCCAAATCTTGCTCCAACATGTTGCGCCGGGTGTGCGCCACCGCCATCCGATTTTGGTCGTCCACCGGGCTGAAAAAGCGGTCCGCTGACCGGGTCGACCGCCGCGCGTGCGCAATCGCGATTTGGTGCACCTGGTGCGCCGCGCGCTGGTTGGCAGTACTCGTAGGGGAACGAGGCTGTGTTTGTAATTCGAGGTTTGACATTACAATGGATATGGAATCGCAAACACCACGATGGCAACCTACAGTGGTAAAATCGTCACCGTTTATGCATGCGAAAATATTGGGAATTCCGATTCCCACTAGCAGTAACTGTACCACAAGAACTGCATCCAGAACGGACAATCTAGTAAAGCTAACCGTATGCGTAAACAATCTGAACTTTTTATCTTACCGATCCCTGACCAACCGCACTCTGATCTCTTCCCGCCTGTGCCTGCATTTCATACGGTCCTTGGTCTTGCTGCTGAAAAAAGTTCGTGAATCGAAACTCCGATCTGCGGTCCCAGAACGGCGAATTCCTGGGCTGCAGTCTGCCAGGCGGCACTAGAGCACTACTACTAGTACTCCCCGCCCCATTCCTACGATCCCCGATCGCACCGGCCGCGTCGAGCGGGGTCGGCCGCACGGCTGCGGCGTCCCGGCTCAGGTCCAGACCGTCCACGTCCAGTTCCAACTCCAAGCTGCTGGTATCCATTATCTCTTGCTCCAATTGCTGCCTATGGTTCTGCTCCGGAAGGCCACTCGGCGCCGTGGTCATATTGCCATTGTTCAGGAAGAAATCCGTCCACCGGAAGTTCTCGAGGTTGTAGTCCTGAGGTGTGTTTGGGTTTTGATGTTCGGCTCTACTTCTTGAAGTTGTACTGGCTGCGGCTTCCGCTGTCGTCGCACTGTTTGTTCCAGTAGTCGGAGGCAAAAACTCCGGGTTCGTGCGGGTACTCGTCTGTCCTTCTTCTGCTCTATTATCATCCGCCTGTTCTTCTTCGGCTGGTGGACTCGCAGCGCGGCGCATCAAGAAGAAGTCCGTCCAGCGGAACCCTGTGCTGGTCGTACTGGGCTTCTCTTTAGGTGCATTTTCCGGTGCAACCTGCTTCTGTACAAGTCCTTCGTTGTCCTTTTCTGCTTCTACTTTCGAATCTGAAGCTAAACCTCTTGTTGCGCCATTTTTAGCACCGTCCCGTGGCTCCCCAGCAAACGCTAACACGTTGCTCGCTGGCTGCACGAGGGAGGAGCTGACAGCTGGGCTACTCCAGCTTGGGTCTACTAGTGCTCGATCCCGTTCTACTTGCGAAATCCCGTCCCCCCGCGGGCCGACGCTGAACGGATCATTATAGAAGTTGTTGGCTCTGGCTGCTTCTTCTTTTATAGTAGTCTCCGCTGGTGGTACACCCCGCCCGTGCTCCGCGCAGTTCTCATCGGCCACTGCGAAGTCGAAATCCTCCTGGTCGGTCCTGTCGGAAAGCAGCAAGTGCGAGTGGAGGTTGGCGTCCGCAGTTTCGATGTTGTAGCTAGATGAACTACGATTACCTGCGTTTGCGGCGTACAGGTTCAGATAAGTACTCGTGGCGATCCGGGCGACCAGGTCCGTTCCTTTTGGAGCAGATAGTGCAGGATTTGATGAGGGTGCAGCTGTTGGTCCTCGTTCCTGCACTTTATCCTGCTCCCCTAGTGAGCTCGCTTGCAGAAGCTTTCGGCGCCAGTCGGCCTCGGAAAAACTCGAAAGGACGCCGCGTTCGTGTTCGTAATGCTGGCCAGAGGGTCGTTGGGAAGGTGAAATACGAGGACCACTAGATAGAGTGGTCGTCATGATGGGGGACAACTTTTCTTGTTTTGTCGGGAGAGTGTCTGATTACTCACGCGAATGCTTGCCGCATGTTGGGGATAAGGAACGATTGATTACAGTGTGAGACTTGACGAGTCAAAATGGCGGCTCAACATCGACGGCCTGCCCGCTTTCGCAGAAAATTCATCCGAGAAAATGCCAGAAGGGTTCGCGTCCGAAAATGGAGGTCTTACTTAAGAGAACGAATACACTTAACCGGGGCCGTCGAGATACCAAAAGCAAAACCTGTTAAAGGTCAGCCAGCGTATCGCATCGATCTGCAATTTCATTTTCAAGGGAGGCGAATACTTACTAGAATCAAGAACGAGGAAGACTGAGTTGCACGAATAGCAGAATTATGATGTATCAAACGAGGAAGCACTTGCCGCGTACGTCACGAAAGGAAACCCACAACGACACGGTCACAAGAATGGACGAGCACTTGTTTCTTGTGGACGAAAACGAAACGATAAGAATGAATGGCGGGTCACTGACGATCCTTGCCCGATAAAATTACACCAACAACACGAGAGAGATGAACGAGACCGACACAAAATGCGACAACACCTTTCTCGGGCTGGACAACATGAAAAGAGAAACAAAACAAAAACAAAAACTACGACAACATATATTTCCACCTTACATGGTAGAAACATACACCTTGCAGTGTCTCTTCGATATTGAATTTCGAAAATTCAATTTATCGATTCGGAAAATTCCATTCCATGTACACCAAACCAAAATGAAATAAAGTCGATCCATATACAAAAAAAAATCCAATCAGTTGTATTTCTTGATTTACAGCTTCAATTTAATATACTATCTTAGCCTTCTTCATCTACTGCTCTAGGTTAAGGGAATCAGTGGTGTGGTTTCCCACGGTCCTCTCATACACCCAGGCGCTTCCCCAGTTGCCACCCCAGGATCACCGGAATGGAACCTCACTTCGAGGGGGGGGGTTCAGGACGACACTGCAGTGCCCCTAGCCTTCTTCGTGGTACTAAAGTGAACTCGCCTTCTTCGTTGAATGTAAAATCAAAATAGAAACTTGAGCAGATCACTGCAGCCGGAGCGAACTGCGAGGTTTAGACCGACACCGATAGACGCAATGCGTAGACCGAATTCGCACTATACCTATATTAGAGAAATCAATTTATTAGAATTAATTTCAAATCTATGTATTCTGCTAATTTACTCGATCTTGAACCGTGTGAAGATCCTGATCAGATCTTTTTCTCAGATTGAAACTGAAACAAAGATATTTCTATAAATCACGCAGAGGCTAGTTGAATTGAACGCACTTACGCCACTGTCTTGTTGTCTACTCATTTCTGTTGATAGAGTTTCCGACTTTTACCCTGTTCCTACGAAAAACTGAAAGACAAAGAATAATTATAAAATAGTGTACCAAGCTCCACCAGGAATGATGCGATATCAATATTTTCTCCTAGTCTTGCCAGAAGTCATCTTAGTCTTCCCTCATGTTGTCGGGCAGGACGTTTTCGTAGGCCCATTGCGCTCCCCTCTCCTCTTGCGGGGACCAGGACGATTTCGGTGTACCTGTTTCATTCATTTGTATTTCGAATATTTTGTTTTTCTCTTTTTCGATCAATAAGTGCAGGAGAAGGACTGCATGACCAGAAACACAAGGAAGTGGAAGCTGAAGCGTCAACAGTAAAATAATAGTTGCACAATCTCGCATGTTGTTCATTCTTGGTACTTCTTCAAGTCATTCTCATCGTCATCTGATCATCTCTGTAGAATTTTGATGTGATGCCGAACGGTAGTTACTGTCTCTCTCAGTGTGTGTTGCACACCACCACAAAGAACGGAGCGAATATGCAGACGCACCGGCGTCGTGATTTTCAACTACACCACGCACGAGGATTCGAAAATCAAGTACTAAACCTGCGTCCTCCTCCTGCGGGGTCGCCGAATGGAAATCAAATACATGGAGGAAGCTCTACGAGGTGTGGAAGAACGACGACCCGAGCAAAAGATCCAAAAAGCCAAAGCTTTGTGTACTGAAGACGGGAAAAGAAAGAAACGCAACCGTTTCTCGTGGTCCACGACGCTCGGCACGCTGATCAATGCTGCACTTCGCAGCCGTAGGAGGAAATGTGTTCATCTCTAATCAGATTCAGAAAACAAAAATGTGCTCAAAAATACCCATGCGATCCCAGTGCCCTACCGGATGAAACGGATTTTCCGGTATTGCTATTGGCACTTCTCGAGCAGCTTGCTCTCGGGCAAACCTCAACTTCAGCCCCTCCCACTCCTGACTAGTATATCCACCGGCCTTCGGTGGCGGTTTTTCTTCTTTGCCTGTTGAGTTGTTGTTTGCATGATTCTTCATGTCGTCGGATGCTTTACTCTGTCGCCTTCGCATTCATATTGGCCCTCGTCTGTGAGCCGTTTTACTTGTATAGTATTCAACTTTAACATTCGACATCTACGTATCCCATGGGGATAGGCCCGAATACGAAGGTCATCAGAGTGATAGCAGTAATACATTCTGCTCGACCAAAGCTCTCCATAGTGGACTCTACCATAGACAGCTTTCGACGAGCACACATTCATAGTCCAGGAGAGCTGGTGGAGTCTTGAGGGGCGTTCTTAACAGTTTCCGATTTTGCTGTAATGAAAGGGGTCACAAAATGTTTGACTGGATCCGGGGAGGATCTCGGACCCACCCGACCTGGCGGGCTGTAGGTCCGCAAATCCAAAACTTCAGTATATTTTCAATTATGGACGAATCAGTGAAGCTCGCGCTCGCCCGGTTCTCTTCCAGGTCGACCTGCTCCCAGCGCAGGAAACGGATGGGCGCTCGATACATGACACAAACTCTAACCCGACAATGAAAACTAGAGAAATCGACCGGCGAGCGCGAGGAGGACCTCGGCCGGTTTCATAACTTAAGTAGGTTTAGGGTCACGGCCAGGAGACCTCCTAGGAAGGCCTAGCTGTCCAGGTTGGTGGGTCGTAGATCCGTCCCGGAGGAAAGTACTCAAACATATTTTTAAGTAAAGGAAACCGTCAAACTGGTAACTGAGAAAAGGAAACCGTCAAACTTACCAGAGGGTTGGCGTTGGGGTCGTTCGTACGGTCCGTCAATAAACTGGTAATTGCAATTCCCGGTTGCCCAGCAGTTCTCGAGCAACGACTTTCCTCCGAGCTTACGAAACTACTATTCAATGCAAATATGAAGTACATGTTTACTCGAAAGCGAAACAAGTAGTACCATGCAAAAAAAATAAGGTACAACGAACCAGTGACGCCTTTTCCACGGAGACACGACTACAACTACATGCAGTAAATCATGAAAGTATAAACTTTACTTTAAAAAGCTTTTAAAGTATCTATGCATGCCCTCGCGTTCTGAACAACGATCATGCCGAGCAGGCCGAGCTTGTTCGTGTTACTGCGTCTCTGCGGCTACAGAACATCAACTTTATATGTTTGCATTGAATAAGGCATCATCGACACTACGACAGCACCAGAATTGGGTGGAAAACTGCGGCCCCAGGAGAGAGGATGTAGCTAGTTTTTTTGACCACAGGTTTGCAATCTTATATTGTATATTTATTGTTTTCATGCAAATTTCTGTCGTAGGCAGATGAAGACACATCTCCTCGTCTGAACTACTTCTACTACATCCTCTCTTGTGGCCGCATAACAGTATCTTTTATTGGGATAGCGATATGCTCGGGTCCGAATCAGAGAACCACGCTGCATCGTCATTGCTGTCAACTAGTGACCACTTTCGGTACTGGCACTGCATCTTGTCGTCCGCCACTTTGCACTTGTAGTTGGCTTTGAGATAGCCCGTCGAGGGCCACGACTGCGAGATGAAAGAATTCGGATCCAACTCCTGCTGGCTCGGCGTCAACTCTGGACTCGGAACCAGCTGTGCCGCACTGCCTGATTTCAGATGAGTTGGTACGTACAGGCTCAGAAACACCATGCATATACAGCAATTTTAAAAAACTGTTCTTCATAAGGCATGACGTGTGTGCTCTATCCAGTTGTGACGTGCAAGACTTAGAATGTGGAAAAGACATCAAGACTAATACAACTGAAACTGGTCTTCAAGAGCAGCAGATGCATGAATAAATTGAAATTCTCTACCAGTAAATACCTTTTGCGTGATCCGTGTCAACAGCAACTCACTGCTCCTTCGTCCTCGGTCGTAATGTCCGCATCCTCCACTTCCGCATCCGGCGTGATATTCTCAAGAAAACCACACAAACGGTTGTTCAAAATTTGTGTTGCGCAAAGAGATACGAATAGCAACAACGCATACAAGAGCCCCATATTACTACTCTAGGTTGATGGTGTACAGTATGGATGCTGCCGGACCAAGATCCCTTAGGCGTTTCCCCAGTTGCCGCACCAGGATCACCAGGCATGGGACCTGCATACACGAGGGGGGTGCAGGACAACACGGCAGTGCTGCGTCCTATCCTGCCGTCGTGGCCTTACTCGCCGGGGCTCAGCGATATGTCCTGCTTGACTACTGAAGACCCCCCGCACCCATGGCGAGGTGCTGGACCGGGCGGCCCGCTCGCACTGGCTTTGCAATGGGGCCCGGTATTGTGGCTCGGTTATTGCGTGCTTTAACAAGCGCCCGGGAGTTTGGGCAATGCTTGTCCCGGCTCCTGGGTTGCCGGGGCTCCGCTCTCTTCCGTTACGCCTTGGTGTGGCGGCTAGGGCTGTGGCCTATGGCGTGGCACTACCTAGCAAAGCGGGCGACGGGGCTTGCCACCCTTTTTGCCCCGCCGCGTTGGGTACCAACTTCCCACTCGACTTCGCTGCTGACGTCCTTCCTTGATCGATCCTTCAGGCCCGCCGGCGCTACCTGCTACACCCGCCCGCCCTCCTTGCAACACAACAACACACCCTCTGCGCCCTAGCGACTACCTCACCCCCCGGGCGGGCCCGGATGCTTTTTTCGATCCCCCGCGGGTCTCATCCCGGTCCTACCTTGGACGGGGGGCTTGAGACACTGACGGCGCGCGGGCTTCTTGGATCTTCTCAAGCTGGGCCGTAGTGCTATGGCTTTCGGGCGTACCGGCGTGGCAGGGGGAAGGCAGGCACAACAGGCGCGGCGCCCGCTCTGTCGTAGTGCACTCTCCGGCGGCTTCCTCAGTTGCATCGGCTCCTTGCGCTGAGGCGCCGGCTCTTGCCCCGCTGCGCGCCTGTGAGTGGGCACGCTAGTGCCTATGATGGGGCATCTGTGTGAAGTGCGTGCCCTATGACTTGGGCACTACCGCACGGACATCCACGCCGTAGCCGATGTCACTCCTGCACGCCTGTGATATGGCCGTGCGTGCCTATGGTTTGGCCGGAGGGAAGAGCCCCATATTGAAAATATTAAATGATGTCAGTATAGTACAAATCCACACGATGCGCAGTACATCAAATCTGAATGTTTCTACTGTATGCGAGGGAATGAAAACCATTTCGCCGGATACGTTAAACTCATCTTCGAAGTCGTCGCTTTTTTCGGCACTTTCCGGTCCACCTTCGGCACGGCAAACCGGCCATTCTTGTTGGTCCCCTGGTTCTCGCCCGTTTCATCATCGAAGTCTTCTTCGTGTAAATCCGCGTTCCGGTATGGGAGTGCATATCCCCTCCCAAGTTGGTTCCCCTCCAGGCTGCAGAAGAAGTAAAAAACCAAAGAGAAATGGATGTAGCTTGTTCTAGTACTACATACTCTACAACTCAACAACGGAAGCTGCAAGTGGGGTGCAACATCGAGTTGAAGATGAACAGCATTGGATTCGAACTGTACTTTTGCATGACAAATGGACGGGGCAAGAAGGGAGAGTTCTACTATATGCATTCGGATATGACCCCTAGCCCGTTCAGCACTTGCTTCGCGACCGCGACAGAACCGAAGAACGCACCGCCCGCCAGACGAATCCACCGCGCCGCTGCCCTCGAGGTTGTACTTGCGCCGGCGGTACGACGAGTGTTTCCGACCGCGCTGCGCCGGGAGACCAGCGCCGCTCCGGTCGAACGGGAGGAGAGCGCGAGATTTCGTCCCGTGGATGCCATGACTTTGACTTGTCAATCTTACACTTCTTCGTATTGTATCTACAAAGTAATTTCACTCTCTACCCAGCAGCAAGCTCCTTTTTGGGGTTCTTGCTAGGGAAAATCTTGCGGTATTAACTTTGGACAAAGACCACGATCCAAAAGTTGGAATTGCTATTCATTCTACGAAGACGAACTACGAGCACATATAAGCTGCACTGCGATTTGGCTTGCTCCTTGCCTGGACCAGCGAAAACGACCCACGAGCACAGTCAGACGATTCACGTATGAAGTGATTTTTCGATATTCCTATAACGGTAAATAAAGCAAGAGCTCCCGTGACGACGACCTTTGAAGCTTTTGTTTTTCGACGAAAACGTGCAAAAATGAAGCCGATTGGGCGATTTGTAGGAAGTGTGCGATTTTACCACCTAGTAGTAAATCTACTCTTCGGAGGTTGTACAACATGTATGATCACGACACTTTATTCATTCGTTCGACGACGACGATGAATGTGCGAGACGAAAAAGGTGCTGCTGAATTGTTGGTGCTGGCTGCTTCTATGTCTATCTCTATCACTTGCAATTGGATGAAATTCAAATTTTTCGTTCCCGTGGACTCGTCATTACCGTTCGTCCCGTGGTTACTTGCTGATGTTGAATCACATGATTCCTCACGGACTTTAAGAGCCGTCTATTTGCAACGATTTTTCCTTTTCTTCTGCTAAACGCAGATGTACGTAGGTACTACAGCGAGGCAGGACCTGAAAAAATGGTACAGGTTGCAACTGCGAGTGAAGTACGTCTTCCTGGTCGTGTTTCATAAGTTCGAGTCCGCGGTCAGTAAATAAACCAGTACAACGAAAGATGTTCGATAATTTTCTCGCACGACAATGTCACCAGCGTTGGCGTGTATTCGTGTATCCGTGTTCCAGCCTTCTTCAGCTTCACGGTTTTGGAGTTGAAGTGCGGTTCCTGCTTTTCTAGCGCAGCAAGGTGTGGAGCCATGAGAGTCTAAAGAACAGTAGGGTCACGACCACTTGGACTTACCCTGCTGTAGCCAGGCATTTACACACGAGCTAGTGCTTTATGGACCGCACTGCTGAACGCCACGAGGGCTCTGATGGCTTCTTCCAAGTCCGGGGCCC
>JACKZZ010020847.1_pt1 | contig 24246 bp, 12 predicted proteins | sample 8027871 | NCBI WGS metagenome assembly JACKZZ01 (sample SAMN15724774, study PRJNA655200) | protist metagenome | isolation source: fluorescence activated cell sorting (FACS) single amplified genomes of... | place: USA: West Boothbay Harbor, Gulf of Maine | collected 2000-07-19 | reverse complement strand
ACCAAAACTTCACTGCCGGGGGAGAGACGAAACTGTGTTGCGTTCGAAAGCCACCAATTTGCGCTTGGAGGTGTGGTTCAGCTATAGAATGGAAACCAGCGATACTAGTGCCTCAGAAAAATTGAAATTATCATTAAAAAAATGTAAAAAAGAACTACAGTTAACCAATAAATTAATAAATGATTATGAAAAAAAGATTAGGCCATTAAAATTGAGACGAGACGAATTGATGAATCGAATAAATACCTGTAACAATGAACTCAAACTACTGCCAACTAGTGTCCCAGGGGAGTTTTCAAAAGAATTCTCGTGGGATATAGAAATACAAGAAGCGTTAAAAAACATATTCAATATAAATTCTTTTCGCGTTCATCAAAGAGAAGCCATAAATGCAGTTTTAAGTAAAAAGGATGTGTTTGTTGTGAAGCCTACTGGCGGCGGCAAAAGTTTAATTTTCCAAGCACCTGCAGTCATTGAAGAAGGTTTCACCCTTGTCATATCTCCTTTAGTATCTTTATCGCACGATCAATCGTTACACCTACGCGACCTTGGCATTAATGCTAAAGTTTTAGATGCATCAACTACAAAAGAAGAAGTGAAAAATATTTACAAAGAAATGATAATTGATAATAAGAGTCGCGATATTGATTATAATTTAGAAATGATGAAGATATTATATGTTACACCCGAAAAAATAATATCGAGTAAAAGATTTTTTCAAAAACTACAACAGGCTGCCAAGTTAAAAAATTTGACAAGAATAGTTATCGACGAGGCCCATTGTGTATCAGGATGGGGATGCGATTTTCGACCAGCATACCGCCAATTGGATTTATTGCGAACATCAAAAGATGTCGATCAAGTACCTATACTAGCACTTACAGCAACTGCTACCCGCAATGTTCAAAATGATGTACAAAATATATTAAAAATGAAGCACACGGAACTATTTTTAGGAAGTTTCAACCGTATGAACTTATTTTACTCTGTTCAAGAAAAGCCAGCTAACAACAATGAATTTGTATCAGCTGTGGTAAATGAAATAAACATATGTAAAAGAAAATTCAATCATAATATAGATCCGTGTGGTATAATATATGTTCACTCAAGGGGTGATGCGGATAAATTATCCAAAATTTTGAATGATAAACACAATTTAAGAACCCTGCCATATCATGCTGGATTAGAACATCATGACAAAAAGAGAGCTCATGAAAGTTGGAGAAATGATGTGACAAAAATAATAGTAGCAACTGTTGCATTTGGTATGTAAACTTTTTAACTTTAGAGAAAACGCGCCATTGCATCTTTTTAACACAAATCTACTTTTTATTTACGACAAAATCGTTTTAGGCATGGGAATAGATAAGTCCAATGTTCGTTTTGTTATCCATTCTACATTATCTAAATCAATGTAAGTTATAATACCTATTTACCCCGCACCAGACACCGCATCCTAACATCAATGCATACAAAAATTAAAATTATTTTCAATATCGTAGGGAAACTTATTTGCAGGAATCTGGGCGCGCAGGACGCGATGGAAAACTATCTCGTTGTACCATGTTTTATCGCCGGGAAGATATATCGAAAGTGAGTTCACTAATACATGACAGTAATAACAAAGACGTTGCTACACGTAATTTGTATAAGTTTGTTGAGCATTTTTGTGAATATGATGGGAAAACTTGTAGAAGAAAGTCAGTGGCAGTTATATTAGGTGAGTTAGATCCAGAAAATATCAAATGCAATAATTTATGTGATATATGTTGCTCAGAATATAAACCAAAAGAATATGATGCAACCAATGCAGTTGTGCAGGTCATTAAATTGTTAAGGTTAGTCAAGCAAAACAATGTTCGAGAAAATGTATCAATGATACAATTGTTAGAATTGTGGTGCGGAAATGGCAAGATTTGGAAAGAGTTAAAACATTTTGTAAACGATAGCGAATTAGAAATTCTCAAAGCAAGAAAAAAAGAAGTTAATGGCGAGAAAAATAATTTAATGAAAATCATTGTAAATATGTTACTGAAGGGCTTTTTAAAAGAAATTTTTATTGCAAACGTGTACAGCTGGAATGTATATGTTGATGTGACAGATTTGGGAAATATTTTTATGGTGGAGCAAGAATCATTGAAAAATGGTTCTCAACACACTTTCGGCAAAATAGATTATGATAATTGTAACTCAAAGTTTAAAATCATTTTAGACCAAGATAAGAAAAAATCTACTTCTCTTAGTAAACGAAAAAGAAAAGACTATGATGCGGGTGATGGAACTGGTTCCGTTGGAAGTAGCAAGCAAAACAGATTTCACAGTATTGATGGTACGAATACTTCATCACGCAAAACTATTCGTAAGAAGAATGTAAAGAAAAAAAGGGGGGGGGTATCAAATACCGTTGTGATAAACTTAATCGATGATGATGATGACTTTCGTGATTTTATGATGTAGATTCATATGCTATTGTGTCGCCTACTTCGTCTGTAAATACAGTATCTTACCTACTTAATATGGTGCTCATTAATTTAACTTGTACACATTATTATATTACGAGCAACGATATAATATATTTTTATTTTTAATCATATTAATCACAAAAATATACCTGGTAAAAATTTTATTTAAAAAAATTAATAATGAGTGTCCAATAACATTAAGCTTAACTTAATATTTTTTTTTATCTTAACTCATTTTAATATTTTATACGAGTATATACGTATATAATGAGTAAGTTAAGAATTTATTACGAAAACATTATTGGTAAAATTTATATTTTTGTATAAACGCATAAACGCAAATTATTTCTTCTTTGATTAAAAATTGCTAAGTTACCTTCTCCGACTACGATCACAACCACTTAAAGGTGCCCAATAATCGCTAACGTGACTTTTTTCTGCAGATGAAAATGAGGTAAATTTTTCATTTAAACCACCATAATAAGCCAATCTATTCTCTAATTCCGTTATGGAAATAACATATTGCGAGGTTTTCTTTGCAGTTGCATCTTTTGTATTTGGTATCCAAAATGCTATAACACCATTATCTTTCTTGTATAAACCCTTTTTATCTGCAGCAATTATTCTCCAAAAATAATGAGGGTTTTTTACACCATGTGATTTTATAAACCAATCGTCACGAGCACTTAAGACACTGTCTTGATTTTGTGTTGGATAAACTGCACCTCCATAGATAGTCAGTACCTCTTTGTCTCGCAAGCATTCAATAATCATTTCCGTTTCTAGCCAAGCGCCTCTATTCATTTTATCCATTTGAGGCAATATATTGATCATATAATTTGATTCCTTTATTTGAGTTTCGGAATGATCTAAATGATTGGATGGTATACAATGTCCTCTATCATACGACGATACAGAATTACACTGGTCTTTGATTTGACTAGTAGATAACCCTTCGGTTGACCATGGCTTATTGTTGCGTTTAGGATCTTGGCAATATTTTGGGTATGATCGTGTTGAATATTGCTGTATATTGACATCTTTTTCTTTGTCTGGAAATGATGAAACTGGTGCCAGGGTAAATGCACCATGCCGGTCATAACAACCACAATCTCTTCTTGCTACATATTTAAAACGAGATACACCTCTTCTCGACCTATCTACCCATAGCTTGCCAAATGAATAGCTTAATGGGCCAACAATATTGCTTGTAGAATCTTTTTTTGCAATGTTATCAGGGTAATAATATCCTATCTTAGAGTTGCCAGACGAACTACAACACTCGACTCCTTTGCGTGATATTTTACTGCAATCTTTTTGTATTTTGTATTTTTTCGTTGTTGTACCCAAAACTATACCATTACAACCGTCATATATGGAAGATGGGAAAATGATAACCACATTTGTATTTTGTGAAAATGTATCAAGTGTATTACCTAATGCTCTTCGCCCTGATATCAACTGATCCAAATTTGATTCTATAATAGGCGCGTCGCCTTGGTAATCAGCGTCGCCGGGTTTTGGACATACATTACAAGTAGAGGATCCGCCTGTTTCACTCGGCTTTACTTGCGCATTCAATGTCATAGTACATGACCATGTACCAGCTCGTTTAGAACCGGTACATTTTAAAGAAGAGTCAAAAGAAAAGTAACTTTCTTGTACAGCACTAACAACTTCTGACGGTTTAGATACAGCAGTTAGAATCAATTCAAGATCTTTATCTGCGTAATACCAACATTGCGATCTTGATGTGGATCCACAACACGAGTTGCCACCGACGGATTTTTTATCACAATCTCTACAAACTTTTGCTTTATCTGTAGACGAAGAAAATGTTTCGATTGTACCGGGGCATTGCTCGTATTTGCCAGATAAGACAGTGACTCGACTGCCCACTTTTAGCTCTTTGTTTATAGAATCTCCACTATCGCTATCAACATGTGCTGTTGCTGTCGCTTTTTTAGCCGGTGGTGCATTGCGAATAAATATATGTTTAAAAAGGACGGCATCTCGGCCCGACGTTGTTAAAGAAATTCTTTCAATTTTTCCAACATCCTTTAGCCCTTTCAGTTGCAATTTTCTGTTTTCTCCGTCCACAAAATTCGAACCAACGGAAACAAATTTAGTAGATCTATCCGCTCCATGAAATTGAACTGAAATAGTATTTTTAGTGCCGCTGTACCTTTTCGAATCAACGCTGATCGTTATATTGACCTGACCGTATGAATGCGGATCACAAGTTATGCAAGTTGCAAAGTGAATGTCGTTACTTTCTTTTACTAACGACACGCTCCCGTCATCACTTTTCGTCGAAGCTAAGTTTCGTCTATCACTGCTATTATCGTCTTCCGACTCGTCACTTCCAACCTGAAAAATATTATTAAACTCAGCTCTTGTACTTAATACTTCATCACGTGACATTGTTGTCGAGTAGCTTTCTGCTGTACCTCTCCACCCAATGTAAGATGCAACGATTTCAACTTCAATAGACGAACCTTCTAAAATAATTTCCTCCTCACTTCTTGCGGTCTTATTTGTAAGCGCAACGTCTCCGTAACCAGTTTCAGCCATTAATAGTTTAACCCCGCATGTATTGAGGATTTCACTCGGTTTCCTTTCAAAGACACAACCTTGCCAACTGAATATTTGCTTCTCGATTATTTCTATTCTCAGCCCATTGGTTTCTGGCGCAATTTTACAATCAATGGTAACATTCATACAACCAAGATCCGTAACACCACCAGAAGTGACTACTAAGGCAGTGATGCCCAGTATCATAGAAATCAATCCTAGTAATACAATAAAAATTCCCCCACAACGTGAATGGGTAGTAACTATTTTTTTTAAATGTTTTTTCGATTGTATGCGGACCATTTGTTTCTTCGATGTATTGGAATTAGCTGCACTAGGGTCAGCATCGCCCCTTGCTTCTTCCTCTCCTTCAACATCATGTTCGTGTTTCGGTGAATCCAGTAAGCAATTTTTATGGTTGCTGTTAAATTCTTTTAACGTGATGAAAAATGGAATATTTTTCAATATTCGTCGCATAGCTATGTTACCATCATGTGCAGATAAAAACGCAAATAAAAAATAAACGGTCCCGATACCCATTTTAAAATTATCGATCCTTGCCTCTTCAATTTCTTTTAACCCGAAAAAAAGTAATATCAAAGGACCACCTAAATATGCAAAACTAACAATGGATTTTAATATAGATGATAAACAGGAAATTTTTTCGCGTAATTTAAGAACGACCTCAAGTTGAATCTCTGTTTTGATGTCATCGTCCATTAACGTATCATTATTATTAGCGCTTACCGTTTGATTTGCTTTTTTTAATGTATTGTGCTGATAATATGCATGAAAATCATCAATAAAGTGGATTGCATACAAAATCACTAGAATGCATAATAATATATCACCAATGCGACTACTAGAATAATATGTCCCGACAATGGAGCAAATGACACAGCCAAGTGATATTATTAGACTATTACATTGCTCATAAGAGGATTCAATGTATTTTTTTAATGCAAAACTAACTTTTTGTAGTGAGTCTGCTTCGTTATCTAAAACAAAATCGTTATGACCGGATACGCTTATTATTTGTTTCACAATACGATGTAAAAATCTTGTTCGTAAATAATCATCCAGTACATTCTTGGCAAATTGCACAAGTGTAATGCCCATCGCAAAGAAAAATCCCCAGTACATAAATAAAGGTAGCGATAATGCACCTCCGGTGCTAAACAAATATTTAACTCCAACACAAAACCACATGGGCAAGGTAGAACGCAAAATAACGTAAGTAACTGTAACAGCATAAGTCAATATTCTCATAGTTAATAAAAAGCGATCATGCAGTATACTATTATTTAACTTGATAAGGAAGTACAAAATAGATATGACACCACTCTTTGTGCTATTGGTATTGCCGCAAACTGTTGAAAAATAATAACAATAATTCTGCTGTTCAGAGTGGTTGACAACGGCGTCTAAAACAATAGAAGAAACTCGTCGGTCTCGTTCATTCTGAACTTCAGTGTTGTTATTGTTACTTGGCTGAAGAACCTTAACTGAATGAGCGTTTACTTCTTGTAATTGTATATGGTGCGACATTATTTAAATAAAGCAATTAAACTCGAGTCCTCAAGTAGAGTAATTTTGCCAACTAAAGAAACCACGCTCTAAATGTTAAATTAGTGTGTATAGATGGATAGAGTGTGCTTAAACACCCTATGCAGGAGCGCTGTAGTAGTAATGATGATGAATTAATAATAAAATAATTATTAATAAATTAATAATAGTGCAATAATAATAATAAATAATAAAAAAAAAATATCTTAATAATCTTTTTTTCCTTTATTAGTAGTACTATACTATTATTTCAGTTACTCAAGTAGTAAAAAAACACTGCACCTGTGTATAATATTATATAGGGCAGATATAGATATTTTATTGTTGAAATTATATAATTACATTATAATACCATCTTTTTTGTAAAATTATACGAGGAGTGATGTAATTAGTGTAAATAATCATATTATTATAGTATATAGTAGCTTATTATATTATTATTATTGACAGCCATTTTTAATAATAAATACGTAATAATAATATAAATAATTTTTTAATAAAAAATTAGTAGTACTACATGTAGTTTATTATTATTATCAGTATTAATATAATAGTATATTTTTTTTTATTATTATTATTATTATTATTATTATTATTATTATATATATATCGTTGTTTTTTCATCTTCTTCTTCTTGAAGAACTGTTCCTTCTTCTTCTTTACTCTTTTGGAAACGACGTTAGTCGGTTGAGGCAGTTAGTAATTAGACTGCCCGTGTTACATACAAGATCATACCATAGTATAAACACACGCACGCACACACACCAAAACACAACATCGAATCAAAGATGGTAAGTTTATTGTCAAGTAAATTAAGAAATACCATTAAATCAAGATTGGAACTGTCATGCATACAAATAAGACGATATAACTTTGCCAGTACAGAATTTAAATCCTGTTTTGGTGGTTTACCAATAGCAGATGGTGTTAAGCTACGCAAGGATACAATTGCATACTTAGATCAATTTGACGAACAAATGTGGTACGATGATCCTGCTACTAGCATTTTGAATGGGGAGCAATTGTCTGATGGGGATATTTCTCCAACTGTAGATGCTTTTGAAGGTACAAATGGTAATATACGACTTGCAACGTCACTTGAAGTTGAAAAAGTTATTTCTCATATGAAAACTTTCCAGCCGAAAAATGATTATCGAGAAAGTGTACGGAAAGTTGAAGCAGAAATATTTGACAAATATCCAGCTGCGCTGATTGGAAATCAAGCGTTGGATTTTCGCAAGCAGGATGGCGTAACAGAAATAGAGGAAAGTGTGCAAGCAAATTTAGTGGAGCGACGGTTGAATGACTTGTTAATAGCGGATGAGAATGATGGTAAAATAAATATTTGCCGTGCACCTGCTTTTGTCGGTTGTGTGTCAAACTTTTCAAATTTTTTGGATTTATCACGAAAGTGCTTACGTAACATTGAACTTGGTGTGCCAGCCGTTATATTGTCACGTAGGAATACTACGCAACATATGTACCGGTGGGCCAAAATATTAGTAGAGTTGATGGAAAAATATGGTGTAGATCCAGGGCTAGTTACATATGCTGCTTTTTCACTAGAAGACCAACAACGAATTTTCAAAGCATCTCCTGATGGTGCATTGTACATTACTTGTAATCGCGAAATTGCAGCATTGGTGAAAGATTTACACGGAAATGTTATATCATCCACAGGAGGGCCAAATACGCTGGTGGCACCAAAAATGACTGATGAAATTAGTGATGCCATTCAACTAAGCTGCATGATTGAAAATTCAGGTCAATGTACTGCATTAAGGCACGCGTATGTTGGAGGTGCAACTGAGGATGATATGGTATTAATGTTTAATTCCGCGCCTACAATAAGCAGCCCGCAAGATGCCTTGCGAAATGGGGCGTTTGCAGGTATATTTGATGAGACACACCCCGCACCATTTGATTTAGCGGATGGCTACAATGCACATGAAAAATATTCTAACATTGCATATCGTGTGTCAGAGACACTTCCATCTGACAATATTGATGAACATTGGCGCCAAACATACGTCGATATGACCTCGGGAGATCTTAGCTCTGATGATGAGATCGATGAATTGGCTGGATGGCTTGTTAGAAATCAACCAATTAGTCTTGCTATGAATACTGTTGGTAATGATATGATATACGCACGAAAGCTTTTTGAAAAAACTGGCCAAGTAGTGTATACCGTCGGCCATGAAGGCAATGTAGCGTTGACATGCCAAGCACGTCCGCAAGAAGGTGAAGTTTTTGGTGAATTTCCCGTTCGTCTAGATTTAGCTAAATATACGCGTTATCCTGTTGTAGTACCAAGCCCAACACCGGCGTATAATTGTCACTATGAAAATGATTTTTTAATCAAATATTACCGCGATAACAGTAGTAAGGATAAATTTTTAGTTGATATCTTGAAAAATGTTAACTCTGAGGTTGTTAATGGGTTTTGTTTATTGGTAAAAGATTATTTAACTGACGCATGTGGTGCAAATCGTGGTGATGGTAAAAATACTGGTGGCCCAGATCGTACTATATTATACGGCCTTCAAAGGCCACCATTAAATGGTACAGACACCATATTGCGTTGTGGTGCAAGTACAACATTTGATGAGCTAGCGCCCACGCTTACGCCATTTTATTGCACGAATGCAATTAGTAATTTAAGAATATCATGTGATCCTAGTAATACAGATTTATTGTCAAAACTAAAAGATTTAAGCGATAATGTTGTTTGTATAAGTATTGATACAAATGAGGAATTTGTGAACGTTTGCAATAATGAAGAATTTTATAATATTGTACATCCAGAAGCATTGGCAGATAATAATAATACACAATCGTTAGAAAAATTTCCTATGGTTGGTCAATTCGTTTCATTATATTTTCCACTTGGTCATGTGAAAAGTACACGCTCAGACGATGAAGACTTTGCAGAATATTTTGCGAAAAGTGAAAAATGGTTGAAAATGCGTTAAGTGAGGGTGTGTAATTTTTTAAAAATATATATCTCATATATACAATTCTTTACAAATAAGTTAATGTACGAAGATATATAAATATCGCAACAAAAAAACGTATATGACTGCAGGTTATTTTTTAATATGTCATGAGAGTACAAATTAATTTCTAATTGGATAGTGCCATTCATCATGAATTTTCTCACATTCATCTGTAACTTTAACTAAAATTTTTTTCGCTGCAACTATACTTTTATCACGATCACTATTATTTACTTCATTTTTGAAATTTTCAAACTGGTCTTTCATTTTATCGCCATGCTCTCTATTGTATCTCCCAATCTTATCGCTGACTAATATTTCTTGTGAAAAGGATTTTTCATAGCATTCAACCTGTTTTTCCCTAAGTACATCTATATCGTTAATAATAATTTCTCTTCGTTTTTCATCAGAGGTACCAAAAGCATGCATAAAACCATTTTTCATAGCATCTTGGACTAACTTGGTGGTATCTTGAATTTTTGGAATTTTTTTACTCATTATTTGATTCAGCCTTCCTCTATTTATACATTGTATGCAACTCTATATTCGTATTGCTGTGACCAACTGTTAGAAGATTAGCGCTGTGATGCATGTTACATTGTCAGGCGCTAATAAACAAGAAGAAGAAAAGGAGTGAAGAAGAAGTGATTCGTTCCTTATTATTTATTAATAAAATTATTATTATTAGCTGTGTATTAGTATTACTACAGTACTATTATTCTATTATACCCGTATTAATTTACTACATGTATTATTATTATTATATTATTATTATTATTCTAATTCAGCCTAGTCAGCAGACAACACAATTGCGATAATTTAAATTATTTTATTTATAGTATTATTCGTATCAAAATAGGACTATGAATCACAGCACAACTATAAGATAAAAGAGGACTCGTACTAAGAAAGTAAAAGGTATTATACGTAATAAGTGAATATTTTGCTTTTTAACAAGAACATAATAGGATCCAAAGGGAGGGGAGTTACCCTATATGATTGTATAAATAGTACAAATATTGTATATCAAGTATAGAAATTTAGGTGATGTAAATTTTCGTTTTGGATAAGATGAACGACGAAATATTGATACCGAGTTGTAAAATCTTTAATTACTGGTGATGTGCTGCTGCTAATACAGTTGTAACCCAATTAAAAAGGCGGTTTGGCTGTGTACATACAGTTGTTTATAATTATATTTATAGTTATATTAGATATAGTGGTCGTCTATCACCATGGTGGTACGAGTATTTTTGTATTGGATTATAAATGCAATACGTACTATTATATCCATCACTTTTTTATTATTTATTACTGTATAATACAGTTCTCTAGCTATTATTATAGAACAATAATATGGCCATCATCCACAACCATCGACAATCATCATCCACCATTATTTACATAGATTATTTTGTAAATGATGCAGAAACTGACACATTTGTACACATTGGAAAGGCCACTACACCTATCCAACACAATCACACACATACATACATATTTTAAGCAAAAATCAATCAGGCGACACGCTCACACGATTTAGCAATACAATAAATCAAGTAAGACAAACATGCCATCATCTCAACAATTTCTCGATGCTTGTGATAGGATGTTGGTAAGTAGTGATGGGAAAATGTTGAAAAATTTGCTGAATGATGATTTATTGAGCAACAATGAATTCGAGTTTACTGTCCGTGCACATATCATAGAGGCAAGGGAAGTTCAAGAGGCGAAGCGCACGACGTACTTAACAAAAGTTGATGATGTTAAAATTAGCCCTGTGGTGCGTGTGTCATGGATCAAAGAGAAAGATGGTGCATTCGAAGTTTTAATGGTAAATCATACTAAAATAAGAAACGATACACATAATCCAACATACGATCAATTGATTGTATTTAAAAAGTTATTAACACCAAAAGATTTTTATTTCCATACTAAAATTAAATTTGAAATTTTAGATGCAAGTTCATGGGAACGGGAGAAAATATTAAGCACATATGAATTTAATATATTTGAAATACGTGAAGTAGTAAAGTCGATGTCAACCAATTCAAATTCTGGAAAAATGAAAGCTGACAATCCTACTGGAAATCAATGGAGAGAGTCTAAAGTTAATAAAGAAATAAATCTTCCAAAGGATATTACACCATTATCGCAGTTGTGTAATGTAGATATGGAAATAGTAGGTGTGCGCAATTTATTTCCTATTGATAATCATGATATAGATCGCCCGTATTTATTGATCGATGCAGGTGATAATTCTGAACCGACGAAGGTGTTTCGAACAAAGGCTGGACAAGGACCAAATGCCAACTATTTAGCATCTAAGCGCATACCTTTACGTGTGCCGGAAGATCCTTTATACGCACCAACATTCCAGATACGATGTTATGATTTTCGACGCGCTGGGGCCGCAAAATGTCCAGTTGGCGCAGCATTTGTTCCAATGTTACAATTTTTGCCAAATTCATGGACATATAATGGGAATACATTAACACGTGAAAAAAAAGACGAAATGATTTTGGAATGGAAACGAGCAAGCAAATTAGAAATGGGTTTGATACTTGATGAGAATAAACGGAACAACCCAATGATAGCGCGCGATGCACAGCTAGAATCGTTAGACCTTGAAGTGCGTAAAGAACTATTTGACTGGTTGGTGAAACAAAGAGAGGGGGTTTCAAATGTTCAAGAAACTAGCGCGTACAAAAAGTTTAAAGCCAGGATGAAAGCAAGACAAAAAGCGTTCAGGACCTCATGGAATAAAGCACAAAAAAAAGAAGAAACAACAGCAAATTTACTTGGGCAAAAGGAAATGGTGGAATCAAAAACAAAAACAGCGTCATCTAAATCGTACCACAGTTTAGACGATGATGCATACGATAACATGGAAAATGGATCAAATACTTATGATATGTCGGAAGTGGCGTTGAATGCTGGACTTGGGCCGAATGCGGGTAGCAAAAGGCTTCACCCGGGTGTGAATCCATTATTGGCTGCAGCATCAGACAATGGTGATGAATATGGATCAAAGCAAGGGAGGGGAGAAATTACCATACGAGAGGCATCATTACACGCAACGAAGGAGCAGGCATTAAAGCCGGGGGTTAGGTTTAAAGGAGCGGAATTCGATCCTAGAACTGGATTTCCGATCGATCAAGTTACCGGATATGCCATCGATCCGATTACAAAGATGAAAATAGACCCAGTAACGAATTGCTTTTTAGACGAATATACCAATTTGCCCATTGATCCAGAGACTGGATATGCAACAGACCCAATATTAGGACTCATGGTTGACCCAGAAAAAAAAAGTATAGTTTCTTTTCGCCATTTGACCCAACAAGTAAGATACGTTGAAAACGATGACGAAGATCAAGTTGGTGTTCAAATAGGTAACAGTTTGATACCAAACAGACGCATTGATCGCGAGTACGAAAAATTACCTGGAAAAAAGCTACCGTTTCACGAACTTTTGTTGTTTCGAGGGATAGAAGAGACACCAGAAATTGGCGATAAATCATTCGCTGGGTATGTTAAGGCTAATTTCAATGTTTTAACACAAGGAAGGATGCAGGAAAATGCTGCACTTAGCGACTTAAAACGGTCGTACAAAAAATCTTACGTGACAATACGAGCATATATATTGCATGGAATCAATATTGTTGCTTCTAATAGTAAAGGCAACAGCCATCAACGCCAGCACGGCAATTTATATTTACGCATGAAATGTGGAGACACGGTAGAGCGCTTACAGAAAGTTTCCCAAGGTTCTTCGAACATCTCCGGAAAACAATTGAAATTTGAGGAGGCAAAAGAGTATGATTGTCTGACCACTGGTCAAGATTCCACACTAAACGATATTAAAATTAAAGTTCACAAATCAACTATGAACCCTGATTTTTTCACAATGCTGGAAATGAATGTTGTGTTGCCTGGACCAAGTAAACTTGAAATTCAAGTATGGGATCACGTGGAAAACTTGGGTGATTTGGATGCAAAAGTTGGCGTTACGAAAAGTAACAACAATCTAGATTCAAGAAATAAGAAAGTATTAAATGAACGTATCGCCCTCGTCCCGTATGCAAACATATCACACGACGTATTGGTTGGATCAACAACAATTGATTTAGAGAAACGTTGGTACAGCGAAGATTGGAAAAAACTGGAATACAAACCTATCGAAAAAAGAAAGTTATGGTGCCCAACAAGCGTATTATCACAGGGGACGCTAGAATGTTGGGTGGACATGTTGCCGTTAGACATTGCAAAAGCAAAAGTACCACGTCATATTGCTGCACCAAAACCTGAAGTGTTTGAATTTCGTATGATTTTGTGGAGTGCCGTGGATATTGACTTTCGCCATGAAAAATATGTTTTCGATCCAGTAATGAAAACGAAAAGCCCTGTGTTGAAAGATTTCTTCATGCGAGCAACAATGCGTAATGGCAATGTTCGCGATGCAAAATTAGGAAGATTACCTACTGGGTGGAGACCATCGATGCTTACCGATACGCACTTTGGTGTAGATTGTGATAAGAACAACAGTACAGGTTTGTGGACGAAACATGAAAAGGAGTTTCGCGAAGAGAGGAAGAAGAAAAGTAAAAATTACGACGGCGATGCAGAAGTTAGAGGTGGGGAAGCTAACTTTAATTGGCGGTTTAACTGGCGCGTTGAATTACCATGCCCAGATCCCACAATTCGACTTCAGCTATTTGATAAAAAACTACCCAGTCGGCGTTTTGACTACAAAAACAAAATTGAGCGACACAAGAAGCGCGAACAAGGCTATGCCGTGAATGTAGAGACTGATCATTGGGCTGAGGGTTTAATTGATGTAGGAGATATTATGCGCGCAGCAATGCGAAGCGGGAAATCAGTTAATTACGAGACATGGACGATTCCAGAAGATGATAAAACACGTGATAAATCACCTGTTGGTCTAAAACGAAATACAACAGATCCGTTTCGTGTTAAACTATTTCATCGTCATTTTGCAGATGTACAAGGCTATGCTTATGTGTCATTAGAATGCATACCAATTACATTTGCCAACTCGAACCGTGCTGGGCAAGGCCGCTCTTCTCCTAATAATGATAAAGTAGGTCGCTTAGAAATACCAGGTAATGAATGCTATGGTGGGTTTAAAAGCAGGTGGTGCCAATGTGTACAAGCTTGGATAAAAAGTTTGGTCAGCAAACGACGTAATCATATTATCGCTGCTATAATCCTCTGTATTTTGATATTAGCGGTCATACCAGTTTTAGAAGATAGCTTTTAATAAATTTATGCGGAGAAGTTTATTACTCTAAAATATTAAAAAAAATTAACACTACTACACGTATTATTTTCTTACTCATAAGTTAAAATATTAATTTTATAAACGATATTGATGTCAAGATCCTATAAAAAGCAATAAAATATACGAGTACCAAGTATTTTAAGCTTTTACAATTTGTACGCGCACAATTGTTTATATATTTAAGTTGCGCGAGTAATATTTTTCAATTATTTTGATTTAATTAAAGAATAATATTTTTGGAAACATGTTATAGACGCATGTTGTCAAACTTACGTCTCATTTTTTCGTAGCTCTTATTTTTATAATGTTGCATTATATTGTAAGAATTCATTGAAATTGAATACAACGCTTTCTTATAATACCTTCAACTGGAATCCCAAAAGTATAAATATTTATTGGCTATTACTATTTCCTCCGCCTCTTGTAGTGGCTTCTTGGATGTTAATAATTAACAATTTTTTTGCACGGTCCACTTGGTTTCCAGTCCCACTCAATTGAATGTACGACCAATCTCTGTTAAACGACTTTGGCCCTTTTCTGTCTGATACAGACAATTTTGCACCCGTTGCTTTTTCGATATTGGATATATTTGCACCTTTTTTACCAATGATAAAACCAATAATATCAGTAGGTACTGGAAAACCTTGTTTCAAAATTCTTGCCTCAGTACCATCGTTTCTGTTTCCATTTTCATTCGTCTCAGCCATAGTTTCTGATTAATTCTCAATGCTGCTTTGCTAACTTGTTTGTCACACGTGACTACAAACGTCTTTTCTTTGTTTTTTGTTTTTCTGTTTTGTTATGAAAGCTCGTGAATATGCAGAGACAGTAAGTGGATTGACCATGATGACTGTATTGCACTAGTAGTATAAGTAGTAAATAATAATAATAATAAATAATAAAAAAATAATAATAATAATAAATAATAATATAATAATAATAAAATAACTGGCTAACAACTACTATATACCTATTATATTAAATTTTTTAATAAATGAAAAAATATAAATAAATAATATATAACAAAAAATAATCATTAATAATAATATTATAATAATCTGACTTCTTCTTCTTCTTTTTGGATTCCAATGTAAATTGACGCTATAGTGTCTGGTGGAAGAGAAGCAAAAAAAGAAAAGATTAAGATCGCATGCTACGTAGTGTAATTCGTGGCTTCTAGAAATATTCTTATGATACACAAAACTAGTTATTCATTTGAATTCGTAATCCAATAATAACACGGTATAAAATAGTTTCCAGTTGCAGCATGTTGTATTATCACTAGTCTAGTAATTTATAATAGGGGCCGGGGAGCGGTAGAAGTTAGAAGTTGTTCATGTTTATATCGACCAGACAATAGTAACTTGACGACGATGTTACAATTTTAAACAATACGAACGTCGTGTAATGTTTTTTTTTATTTAAATTTTTGACTCAGCATATTTTTCTAGGTTTTTAATTTTCTTCTAAAAGGGCTACCCAAAAGAACGTACCACAAGATATCATTGATACACGATCTTTCGACAAACTTAATACAAAATTAAAATTGCCATGCTCGTCATATGTGAATACGTTGCCCATTAAATCGGTCATCACTATAAAATGATCTGATGCAGCAATATCACTTGCTAAGAAAAAATCTCCGCCATTGTCATTTCCAAATTTCAGTCTGTATGGTTTATTTAATGAAGGGATTCCTTCATGGTGTCCTAGGTCTCCCCAAAGATATACAAAATTTTCAACGGTGCGAACAACTGTAACAAAGCCATTGCAACTTACCTGTAAGATTCCACCGAGTGGCAAACCATTTACAGGTAAAATACTATTTTCATTGTTATTTTTATCTCCTCTACCTAATGTCACTTGAAAGCCAAAGGTATATAAAACACCTGATTCAGAAAGTGCTGTTGAATGTATTTCACCACACGCTATTTGTACAATAGGTTCATTGCCAAAATTGCTTCGGTCAACTGCAGTAGGAAAAACGGCGCACGATAATGGCTCTCCATTTTGATCAAACAGGCCCAATTGCCCAAACATTCCTGCTCCAAATGCAAATATTGTTCCAGAATTATCAAGTACAAGCGAATGTTCTCTACCTGCTGCACATGCAGCCAAACAAAAATTTTTACCGGAAAAAGTTTTTGAATACGTTAACATTGAAGCATTATTGCTGTTACCAATTGTAATCAATGTTGGCGTCAAACACGTACCAATATCTTCTCCTAAACCTAACCTACCATATTCACCCCAACCACATCCAAATGCCCTACCTCGTGTATCTAGTAATATCGAATGATCTCGCCCACATGCAACACTACTAATAACAGAATCTTCTCCTTCAAATGCGATAATTTTTTTTGGGTTTGGCTGATCTAATTCATTGCCATGGCCTAATTTTCCAGCCACTCCTGATCCATACGAATATGCATTTCCGTACTTAGTTACTAAAATACAATGACGATCTTCTAGCCCGACTTCCAAGTCAAAAGTTGCTGCTGCGATATTCCTATAGAAAGCAAGCCACCAAACGTTTCTCGACCATGAAGGTTGTATACATTAGGAAGGCAGCAAACACATGTGTCGTTGTTGCATATTGCATGTATGTACCATAGACTATCATTTTTTATAATAAATAAATATAATACGAAATAATAATAATAATAGCTAAAAAAAGTGCCTAATATAATTGTTGTGTCAGAAAATCAAAAAAAGAATAATATAATAATAATAATTATTATATAATATTTTCTTATTATTATCCTATATAATAATTAATTATTGGTTTTATATTATTGAATATCTTCAGCTATCCAGCTACTATTTATATTGTAGTAAGATTATACGATAAATGCATAACGTTTACATTAAATTGAATTAATTGGTAATGGTAGTTGACCTTTCTCAATATCAAATACGAGTATAGACTTTAACTTATATTATATATTCAATATCAAAAAATTCTTAATAATAAATATTATTAATATTGAAATAACAAGTAAATTACCTTAATTAAATGAATATTATAACCATTATTATTATTCCAATTATTATAGGCTATTAAAAATTCCTCTTTTTTCTCCACCATTGATTTACTTGTTTTCATGCCATAATAAATAATAATAATAATAAAGAAGTAATAATAAAAAATATAGTAGTAGTAAAATATAGTAGTGTGTGTGATGAACGAATAACAATGACAACCAATATCATCCTCCTCCACAATATATTAGAATACCAAATACAACCGAGACTGTTTATCGCACTTTCGCTACTTTTTCTACCATTTAACCATTACGTTTTTCTTTTGCAAAAGTATAACTGTTTTGAAATTAAATCGCTGAACCAGATACCATACATAGCCTGCGCATTTAAAATATGGCAGATAGTGTTCAAAAAATATTGGAAAGGTCGATACCAGAGTTGGAAGATCTACAAGAAAGGGGGTTGTTTAATGAGAGTGAAATACGAAGTATTACAAATAAGCGCCGGGATTATGAATATCGATTGCAACGGCGTGGTAAAACTTTAGAGGATTTTTTAAGATATATTGAATATGAAAAATCGTTAGATAAGTTAAGACTGTTAAGAAAAGAAAGACTGAAGCTGCAAAAAAATACTTTATCAGATTTTTCATGTACAAAACGTGTACAATTTATTTTTGACCGTGCCTTACAACGTTTCCAACGAAACGTGTCGTTGTGGTTGATGTGTATTGATCATGCAATAGCCACTAAAAGCGGCAAAAGAGTTGGTCGATTATTTCCAAAAGCTTTACGTCTTCATCCTTTGAATGTTAAATTATGGATCAAAGCAGCTGAATGGGAGTGTAATGGTAATCAAAGTTTTAGTTCTGCTCGTATACTACTATCAAGAGGCTTACGGCTAAATAGAGGTGATCCAACACTGTATCGTGAGTTGTTTGAATTAGAACTAAGCTATGCCTCAGTTATAAAAGAAAGGCGGCGTATACTTGGATTAGATAACACCACTGCGGAAGAAAGTGTTGAAAATGAATCCATTTCTGAGACAAAATTGTCTATTCCGCAATTGCCCAATGAAGTGGTAGAGGATGATGCCAATACTAACAACAAGGATTTAAGCCAAGATGATGCAAAAAAAAAAATGATACAAGGTATGTTGGCAGTAATTGTTTTTAATAATGCCATACAAAAAATAAAATCTACAAAAGATTGTATACAATTTGGATTGGATTGTTTAAATATTAGTAGTACCTATTACGATGATATTCCAAATGTTACAAACCATGTATTAAGTGTCTTTGAAACAAATACAAAATTTAATAAGAGTGAAGATTGTTGGGAAGCGCGTGTTAAATGGCATTTACGAAGTAACAATGACAGCGATAGTAGCAGTGGGGATGACGAGGAGATGGGTGCCGATAACAGCAGTAGAAAACGTGCCAGAAAAAATGTTTATGACGTTGATGCAACAGTCAAAAAAGATGTTATTCTTTTGTACAAAACCGCATTGAAAATTTTACCAACTGTTAAAATGTACGATTATTATGTAAAATTTATATTATTGTATGGAACTGGAAAAGAAATTTTAGAATGCTTTCAGTTACTTGAACTTGAAAATACAATTACATTGCAACAATACGGAGAATGGATAAGAATTAGCTCACGTTTTAATAATATTGAAGAAAACAACAAAATGAAACGAAAATCAAAAAGAAAAAAACTTGCAAAAGCAGCTGCAAACACAAAAAAATCCTTAAATGCCATTGATATCGCACGAAAAGCTGTTGCTAAATACTCTAACGAAGCAGTAAGTTGGCTGTACTTAATTGACGTACTATTGCATAATTTACAATACGATTCTACCACAAATGCGTTTGAACATTTGGAAGAAGCATTTCAAGAAGCTGTAAATAAAGTATCACAAACATCAGAAAAGGCTATAAATATTGATGTAAAATGGGTGCAATTGAAAGATGCAATGAAGGTAAATATGAATGACATATCAAAACATGTTTTACATCGATTAAGAAATGGTAATTTAGAAGATAAGAATAAAATAAAATTGTCACAGGTGTTTATTGATTTAATTGTTGAAAATAAAGTAGAAAAAAATTTACTACATATATTTGTGAATGATATCATCAGTAACAATGAGAAAGTAAACCCAATATTTCTGGTGTGTCCGTGGGAATTATATAAAATGGCAATATATGCAGAAATTACAATGAATGCTGTAAATGCAAATGTCACGTTCATTCGTAAATTGTTCGAGAGTGCTATTGTAAGTGACTCAAATAATGAAGAATTGTGGTTAGATTATATACGATTTGAGAGTGAAAAGCCTGGCGATGTTCGGAAAGTTACTAAAATTGCATGGAGAGCAAAACAAAATTTGACAAATAAAGATGAGTTTGAAGAAAAATTAATTAAAATGCAATCAGGCTTTATTTAAAATTGTAACTTTAAAAATATTACTCGTAAGCTTAAAATAAAAGATATTGATATCATATCATATTAATATAGTGTTAAAGTGTATCATATCATATATGTGAAGATCTTAAAAATGCCAGAGACACTCTAAATAAAAATATCCATTTTTATATTTACAGTATATTATGTAATATGTAAGTCACAAGGTAAGCTTATATATAAAATTTTATTTAAATTAATGAAATATAATACGCGCATATTTATTATTATTACGGCAACTTTATTCTTTTAGAGTGTAGGAAGTTGTACGTGTTACTTATAAAATCATAAATTATTTTAATTCTCATTATTATTAATGAAAGAATTAATCATATATTAAATTAAAGAGTAAGTGCATAATATATGTAAGATTTTATTGAATAAATGACCAGTAAGAATTAATTATATGTAAGATCTCTCATATTAATCCTTCATCATCGTCTTCTTCCTCACTCGTTGAGTGTTGTACAACGTCGTTAAAGTCTTGGGGAGAAAATAAAGCCTTTTCTGCTTGCTGTAGCGCACGTTTGGAGTATTCTGATAAAAAACTCAATGTTGCATTTTCCATTGGTTTTGGTTGCTCGTAAGAAATATGTTCTTTTTGAACTTCAATTTGCTCCTGTGGTTGTAATCTGATGGCGGTATTATCTGCATTATTTGTGCTATAGTTGTTACTATTATTTTCGCTATTATGATTATCATATTGATGTTTTCCAGCGACTATGAGCGCTTCTTCATCGTTTTCATCTTCTTCCTCATCCTCTTCATCACTTGTTGTGTCAACATCAGGCTCAACATTGGATAAATCCAATTTTGGTACACTCTTATTTGTGGTATTATTTTCGTTTGTTAGATGCATTCTATTGATAAGATTTGATACTACACTTTTTTCTATGACATTCTGATTGTCACCATCTTCATTGCTTACATATTCACTATTACTATTATTATCATCACTACCATCTTCCACGTTAGCACTAAGATTTTTATTTGTTAAACCCATAGGTTTTGAAATTTCTGCTAGTATTTGGTTTGCTTCTAACAATTCAGCCTTCGTATCATGTTTTTCTGGGTTGTGGGTTGCCTTATGGTACGTGATCGATTGTTTAAAATTGGAAGTGCTAAATTTAGTTTTTTTCTTTCTTATTCGTTTGCCATTTATGTCATATTCGTTTTGTGCATTTTGTTTATTTTTTTCTCTCCATGCACGTGCTCTTGCTCTTGAGTCTTGTTGTATTTTCTTTTTTATTGCATGTGCCCGAGCTCTTTCATCTCGCTTATGTGGATCAGCGCAACCTCCACCACGCCATTGATGACTTTTTTCTTTATCATTTTGGTTACGTTTATTAATTTTTCTAGTATTTTCAATTGGTGGCACTGAGTTATTTCTTTTCATCTGCGATTTTTTTCGTTGTAGGCCAATATTTTGCAAACGTGTTGGAGACGTGCGTGGTGGCTTAGGCAATGGTTCTAATCGCCTTGACAATTCTTGTGTCGAGGTGATATTATTTGCTGTATTTTGGCGTGGTAATTTACTAGATTCGTTGGCAACAAATACGTGACTGCTACAGGTAGCACCATTATTGCTACTATCATCGCTATTTGTGGAGTCGCGGCTTTGCAAAAATCCGCGACTTGGTAAGGAACCACGACTTGGTAGTGAACCTCGACTACCTACTGTTGACCTACTTATGCCACGTGCTAATGGTTCAACTTGTGGTGGTAAACCTAGTTGCTCCCATCTTGCTTCTAGTTGTTTCAAACTCACGCCAGACCGTTTGTTAAGATTTTGCATAGCTTTGTCTAAATTAATTGATGTTGATAAAATGGACATTTTCTTCGGTGACGTAGGTGGTAACCCAGATGCTTTTGTTGGTATGTTGTTGCATTTTGCATCATTTGAAGTAAAATTTGGCATGAAACTTGTATGACTATCGTCAACAGCTTTGTCGGGCACTGCCACTCCAGTCTTTCCTGTGTTCCTATTAGCCATATCACTACTATTGCTTGAATTTCCCCATTTTAGTATCGCGCCAACATCTTCTGCAATATATAATGGCTTTGCAACATGAATATTATTGGAAGTTGCTGATTCACCGCGTATGCGAATGACACTTGATGCATCATTATTATCTTTACCATTACTATAACTTCTAGGGAATCCATTCTTATTTGCCTTACTTGTGCCAAATTCAATATGATTACTTTCCTCCTGAATACCCAATATATCATGAACATTGTTTTGACTACTTAGCTGTGGTGCTTGCATAGCATTAAAAGCGCGAGTCATATTTTCTAATATTGAAGATGATTCATTTCGTGGTATATTTGCAAATTTATTCATGGTATCTTGATTTTCAAGATGTTTTGTTTTATTTTTTTTAACACTATTCACATTTTTTTGCTGAAGTTTCTTAATTTGGTAATTTTTGTTTTTAAGTTTCTTATCGCTACTATTGCCGTTAATGATGTTTTCTGAATTAATATTACTAATATTGTAATTATCACTATGTTCATTTTTAATTGTTTCATTTTTATTTTCCTTGCCGTATTCGGTATTACTGTTACTATTTTGGCTCTTGGTAGAACGTCTGGTGCTGTTATTACGATTATTAATGTGCCTTAACTTTGCTGCACTTTGTCTAGTGACTTTTTTTTGTTTCAATGCACTTTTAACTGAACGCAACCGCCTCAAGCGTTTTTTCTCCAGTTTTTGAGCAAGTGTATCTGTTTTTTCCCATGCTCTTGATTTGTTGTGTATATGCAATAACTCAGTTGATAATCTTGGCATATTGTTAATTGATACTTTTGTGTAATAGTATCTGTTGGTAGGACGCAACGATTTCAACTAATATATAATATATAATGCGTATATGAAATTTGTTCAATGATATGATTGTAGATTTATATGCGACATTCCACAAGAAAGATACAGCAATAAATTTCTTGCCTCTACCAGATTCCGCTTTAGCTTGATCATCATATTTCTTCTTTATTTTCATATCATCAGCAACAATAAACAACAACAATATAATAATAACAATGATGATATAATGATCGTCGATAATTAATAATAATTGCACAACAACAATAATAATTATTATGAATTTGGCCGACAAACTATTGCTTTCCTTATTCAATAATAGATTAATATGGACACAGCATTACGAATCATGTAATGTTTTGCTAACGTCTTTAAATGTAATATTGATAGAAATGATTGAAAAGCGACTGTATTATTATAACGTTTGAAATATCTGATGAAGAGGAGTTCTATTATATTTCTATAGTAATATTGGTACTACTACCACCATGGTATTAAAATATTAGATTCGTAAATAAATCGTGATAAGTTTGCACTTTTATATTACATGTATTATTTTATTAATTATATTTTCCATCGTCATTTTATAATAAATAATATATAATAATAATATTATAAATAAAGTATAATAATGATCACCACCTGTCTGTTATTATTATTTGTTGTTGTGTTGTTAATATTATTATTAGTTCCGTGTAACTACTAACTATCTACGTGCTACAGACTATGTGCCCTTCCATCTCTACGTACGTCTTCCACGTATACACATACTAATGCAGAAGGAAGAGAGAAGACAACTAGTTGCACGGATGTACTCCTCAACAACAACAATTCACTCTTTTCATCCGCGGTATCCTTTGTGGAAACAAATCAAGGAATATTTAAAACCGCAAGAAGAAAATGAAGTTCGTGCAATATTAGGAGAGAACGTTTTAACGCGAAATGATATAGCACACCAAGAAGTAGAGTCTCTTTTATCAATTATATATGGATTACTTAATGCCAATAACGAAAAATATAGTAAAGAATTAAATGATAAACATGTATATGAGCAGCAACGAAA
>JACKZZ010004619.1_pt1 | contig 24247 bp, 10 predicted proteins | sample 8027871 | NCBI WGS metagenome assembly JACKZZ01 (sample SAMN15724774, study PRJNA655200) | protist metagenome | isolation source: fluorescence activated cell sorting (FACS) single amplified genomes of... | place: USA: West Boothbay Harbor, Gulf of Maine | collected 2000-07-19 | reverse complement strand
TTTTATTTAGTAATAGTTTTTATATTTTTATATATATGAGAGGCCACGCGTCAAAATGCTATGATTGATGATGGATGCGAAATAATTCAACAACGCAATAATTACACATTATTTTAATGAGGTCGGCATTCCATGAAAACAAGGATCAAGCGACAACCCGGACGGAATTCCCTGAAGAAGATGGTTGGGTGTAACGTCCTGAACAGTCAGTATCGCAAGATACCTTACTTTTCCGTATGATGAACGATCGTTGAATGAAAACCAGGAAGATGAACCAATAATTCAGGACTGTAGTACTGAAAACCAAGATATACCACACTGACACACGACGGAAGAGAGTCCGATTCTTATCACAAAGTGACTCTCTTCAAACATGAGATCAGAGAAACGCATTATAACTTTAAAAAGATAAATATCAGAACTTCGACCATTTACTTTCCAGCTTAAATCGACATCCACTATGATGGCAGTTTTTGGCCAGTTCTCCATTCCATACACGCAACAAACTTTCATTCGAAGGCATCTTCTTCCAACACCCTCCATCTTCGACCGTTGCTCTTGAAGGGCGAAGCTTTCCGATGGTCGTAACAAATGCCATACATTGAGCACTAGTCATATTATTGCCTATTGACTCTGTCTGTTTTCGCACGTGCTTCGCTATAATACCCCTCGTTTTCATTTGCAAGTACCGCGGCAAAAAATGCGAAACAAAAGCCGCCGCGTGAAATCTATTTTGTTCGATACAGAATCGGAGTAACGCTATCAATGCTTCTGTATTTCTATCTTGCGCAAGCCCCGTGGCAATGGATTGTATCATCCACGAATCTTCTAACAGAACAACTTCTATCATATTCTCAAGTTCAGATAGCATCCCATTTCGTAGCATGCATTTCAGCTTCGTCCGATATGAAATTGCATGAAAGTGTTCTAGAGCTTCACGTGCAAAGTCATGCCCGTCCAAAAACGATCCCATGCCATCTTGAAACCTCGAATTGATCACACATAAAATTCGCAGGGCTTCTCGGATTTCGCCGGAGGCCACAAGCAGCTTGAATCTAAGGACAGGATGATCAAGAAACACAGGGTGGATCAAGGTCAATGAATTTGGTAGATTTTTGTGACTGGTATCACAGGGTGCAAAAAGTAGCAATGCGGCTGCACGGTGTTTCACATTGTTGCCGAAAGCGGTATCGTCTATTATCCGGACTTGATTAAGAACAACAGAAGCGCCCGGAGGGCGACACTGTGGATCAGGGTGAAATGTATCCGTGTTCAGCTGAATCCCTCCTTGCGCCAGAGTATCATTTGATGTTTCACAGCGGCCAACCTGGTAGCCGCCAACATTCGGATTTGATCTACCACTATACTTACCCCACCACTTGGACTGGTTGGCAAGGCTTCCCACACTGCTTTTTGATTGAGTGGTCCAACAAAAATGGCTATCTTCACTCGATACCAACTTTGTACAAGTCACATTTTCATTCATCAACTTACGCGGCAGCTCTCGGTTTGAGGTCGTAGCTAACGTCACAATGTTTGCATGCCCCCCGCTGGATTTATCAAAAGGAAAAGAACATAGTACACGCGTTTCAGTTGTTATGAAGAGTGCTTTGTGCCACCATAACATGGACGTTGCGCGTTCTGCGGGTTGTTGGGCAGACGTGTGAATCGATGCTCCTGGGCCACCAAGTTGCATAACTACAGTGGTTATTCGATGCAACCGTGGAGACAAAACAAATACATGCACGTGAGTACCCATTGCTAAAGCGCAATATTCAAATGATACCGTCCACGCAACTCCGTGAATTAATGGCAAGTGACCAGCCAATTGCAGCGAGTATTGCTGGGAATCCTGACCATCTGGATCAGAGGAAGCACCAGAAGCCCGTTCCTTTTCTAAGGTCTGCGACCTTCGCGGCGACGGCGATACACCAAGCTCGATAATATCCAGTAAACAAGACTTGTTCTCAAAATTAAGGAAAATCAATGGTCCACCACCAAGAAGTGAGGTGGCTTCTCCCAATTCGTCAGGCACGATCCAAATATGTTTGTCTGATGCGGGCGTAAAAATTCGTTTCGTTTCAGAAAATCTAAGGGATTGAATAGTTACGATTCGCTCGGTGTTCATGGAAAAGAATATCGCCTGGATCCCGTCAAATGTTCCGAAGGCTGTATTTTTTGAATGATCGTCCATCAACACTGTCACTTCGGCATTCTCTTTTAATTTTTCTCCGCTCTCAATTGAAAAGAGACGAAATGAGTCGAGCAAAGGCCAATATATACAAACCAAGCAATTTCCACTTGGGTCGACAAATGTACTCACTTCCTTCGCAGTAGTCAATAGCTTCGATTCATCCTCAACAAATCTATTTGAGCGCAAATGATTTGGTATATAACGTGGGACGTTACAGGCCCGGTATGTATCCATTAAGGACACCACAAAGATACCAACATTTGTACCACATACAATGCAGTAGGATTTTGTTTCGTGCATGCTTATGGTATATATTTTCAATTTACTCCATAAATTCTTGCTAAGTATTTTCAAGTCAAATGCTTCAATCGAAGCGCCCTCATAGACAATTTCGACAATGGATTTTTTCGCCCTAAAACAAACGATAGCGTTAAGCGGAAAGGCAGGGTGTCGACAGTATTTCCCTGATTTATAATGTACCGGAAGATTGCTGGCGGACATACTCGCATGAAGTTGGAGGATATTGTGTTCATGACGTGTCTTTCCAGCTGTTGATCCGCGGCGGGTGTCCAGTTCCTTTCGAATCGTACTGATTATTTCTTTGTCGAAGTGGTATGTGTAAAGATATTTACCATGGCCTCCGATGGCTAGGCTACGCGTACCAGAGTGGTAAGTCATCCAAGATATAGAATGGTTTAATCCCTTTCCACTGCGGTCCACGAGTTGTCCAATCGGGGTGTTGAGGCCTTCGTTGGCACCCTCTACGAAATCCACGCACCATAGGTATACTATTCCACTCTGATCCATGGAAATGAACCCACCCTCCAAATCTTTGAGCACAACCATCCGTGTAACTTCCCGTCTCATGTAAAGAGTATTCACAGTTTTTTCCAAATAGGTATCATATATGCGGATGGAACCATCAGAGCAGCCTACTGCCAAGGTAGATTTTCCAAGTGGTAGGCAGCACAAGGGAAACGTCTTAGACAAAGTGGTCGTGAATGCCAGCTCTAGCGAGAACATACTGTGTACGTCGACGTGGTCTTCGTACAGCACGACGAAAGCATTGCACTGTTCCCAGAATTGTACGCATGTGATGATGAACGATAATTCTTGTCTGTTGTTGGCTACGACACTCATCAAAGACGCCGATACAGTCATGGTAGGTGCAGCAGCCCTCGAAGTGGGCAAGATTTGATAAACCGTGGACCGGCTTTCAAAGTCCCATACCACAACATAACCGTCAACATCAGCACACCCGATCCACGGCTTCGTAGGGTGGGAATCCACTAGCTTAATTTTGGAAATATTTTTTCCTGCATGTGGAGTCTGTGCATACATTAATAACTTAGCCCCCACTCCAGGTACGTCAGCAGCAAAGATCGAGCCCCTCGTAGATGACCGCGAAGAGCCTCCGCCAACCGTCGAGCGCCGTCCTCCCAATCTTCTTCCCTGCCCACTCTTTTGTTTTCCCGCCTTCCGGTCCATGCTGCACTTCCATAAAAATAGAAGCGTGTTTGCATGCAAAGAACACGTCGAATACAGTCATCTTGAACACCTCTCTGAAGCTATTCAATTCCATTCGTATGCAGCTTAGACTTGATCTGGACCTCGCCCTCAATGGTTGAACGAAGAATCATTCCGCGCTTCGACCTTCTATCTAATTATTATTATTTTTAATAATAATTTATTTATTTTTTTTTTTCAGCATGCATCATCATTCATCGATCAGCACCGATCAGCACCCCGACACCGCAAATCTTGTACTGCTGAATGCTGAATGTCGCTGTCGAACCATAATAATTATTATTTTCTATCTTGTGAACGAAGTACCGTATGTATGATGACATCAGAGAACATTTTCGCACACGTCTTGCGAACAGGAAACGTTGAAACCCGAAGTTTTAAAAAGCCAGGAAAACATCGATTGCTCACATACAGTGGAATCATGGCATTAAATTTGAATGGTCTACGTGTAACTGAGTTGAGGGATGGGGTTAAGGTGTACGACTTGACTGCTGGGAAGGCGATGCCAACCTTTTTGACGGACAAGCAAAAACGCCGAGCAAACAAGTCGGATGAGTTTCGTGGTCGTGTTGAGTTGATTCAAGACTTTCATTTTCCAACTGCATCGTCTTGTTTATCCATGTCCGGTGCTGGAGATACAGGTGTCAAAAATGATTATATTGTTGCCGCGGGAGTGTACCCACCTATGGTTAAAATTTTTGACTTGGAAAATCTATCTATGAAATGCGAACGTTTCGTTGATGCAGAAATTATCCGTCTTTGTGTCTTAGAGAACAGCTTCAGGAAACTGGCAATTTTGCGCCAAGACCGGACTATTGAATTTCACGCTGCGTATGGAAAGCACTACACTGTCCGTATTCCAAAATTTGGACGAGATATGCTTTACGAAAAACACAGCTGCGATCTGGTCATTTCTGCGTCGTCCCCAGACGTGTATCGGCTTAATTTGGAACAGGGTCAATTCCTTTCACCGTATGTGTCACAGTCACCAAGTGTCAACCGAGTAGCGCAAAGTAGATCGATAGGGTGCCTTCTAGGTTTCGCTGGAGAAGATGGTGCTTTAGAATTATGGGACAACCGCACCAAGGCCTACAGCTCGCGGATACAGATTACAAGCGACGAACTTACGGCATTGCAATTTAGCCCTGATGGCCTGCATGTGTTGACAGGGACGTCAAAAGGGGAGTGCAATTTGCACGACTTGAGAATGGTAAAGCCATTGCATACCCGAGAACACCCATATGAAATGCCAATACACACAGCAGTTTTTCACGCTAGCGGAAATGTACTCTCTGCTGATCCTAAAATGGTAAAAATATGGGACCGTCGTTCAGGAAAAATTTTGGCAAATATAGAAACTAGTGTCGATTGCGACACGACAGAACTGTGCCTCGCGTCAGATTCAAGTGGCGTCGTATTTTTGTCTGGGGAAAAATCAAAGGTTTCGTCGTATTATATACCAAAGCTAGGGCCAGCGCCAGAGTGGTGTTCTTTTTTGGATAACCTAACTGAAGAGTTAGAAGAGACCAACAATGGTATTGGTCCGGGCGGGAAGTCGACATGGGAGGACTACAAATTTGTTACGAAAGGAGAGCTGGAAGATCTAAATCTGGGCCATTTGATTGGCACAAATCTCTTGCGGGGGTATATGCATGGTTATTTCATGGATTCTCGTTTGCATACGCGCGTAAAGGCGGTAGCTGCACCAGAAAAATTTGAAGAATGGCGGAAGGAACAAATTTTGAAGCGCGTTGAAAAGAAACGTGGGCAACGAATCAACGTACGGAAGATCTTGCCAAAGGTGAACAAGGAGTTGGCTTTACGAAATTTAAGCAACGAAAAGACGTTGGATGGAGATGATGATCGCTTCAAAGACTTGTTCACCAATTCGGACTTTCAAATTGACGAAGAATCTGAAGAATTTAAACTGTCCAACCCAAGTGGGATATCTGCAAAGGAAAAGCTCTTGCGGGAAAAAGCAGGTTTGATGAGAGTCCCCAGCTCGAAAAGAATTGACGTTAACTGGAGCAGCGACGACGACGGTGCTGCGCAGAGTGATGAAGATGACGAAGTATTCGGCAACGTAAAGTACAAAATTAGTCAAAAACGAAAGTACGAAGACGAGGAGGGTGAACAAACAAATGCGGATTTAACACGTACGAAAGTACTGTCATATGCTCCCGTTCACAATGTCGAATTGGTTCCCGGATCGCAAATGAACGTGAAAAAGAAACGGGAGTTACAGATTGTACGCATGAAAAGCTCCTTAGCCGAGAGACTCGTAGGTGAGGAAGAAAAACTTATTAAAGCAATTGAAACACGTCGTTCACAGACCCTTGAAAAGGGTGGTTATTACTCCGTTACGTATAACATTGATCGCGCTCAGCAACGGCGATAAGTTAACATATAGTTGACGAAGTTGTTAAGGCATACTGCCCAGTTTATAATGGCTAGTTAAGAATATAAATTTCTCAATGCTAATTCTTGATTCACAAATTACAACAACGGCGGTAGATGATTTCGTGACTAAGTGATAACGATATAGTAAATGTGGGTATGTCTTCCGTGATTGAAAGAGTGGGTAGCGAGCTGTTCATAATACGAATTGCTGTGAAAGATGAACTCATAGCCACAGCCATAAAAATTGATTCGACCCAGCCCCATCCGATGTGGAAGATTTGTTGCACGGCTGCGCCAACAGACCGTAGCCACAGGTTAAATTCCCAAATTCGACCTTCGCAACAATCCCAACCCAGTGAAAAGTGGCACGGCACCATTCATATTCTAGCTGAACTGGTTACCAAAAGTGCTATCGCTCTCAAGGTGATGCAGATCTCACCCCAGCGATGTTGCCATGACAGAATGGAGGTTCATCAACACCGTCACGGGACACGACTTGGAGGCACGGATGGGACATCTTCCTCAGGTAGGACATCGGCGAGACTAAATCATACTGTAACTACGTCGTGTACCATCCTATGTACCTGTATATCTGAACAGGAGTACAAGACACCTATCAAATACTCATTATTATAAGTATATATATTGTATACTCTACCATATCCCATACAAGCCCAATGCTATCAACTTTTAACCTGTAATGTGACGGTGCTATATACTACGACGATGTTAGTCACCATTTTGCTGGTGTGTCTATGTTGTCACCATAATAAGGGCATACAGGTACATAGCATTGTCCACGACGTAGTTACAGTATGATTTAGTCTGGCCGATGTCCTATCTGAGGAAGATGTCCCATCCATGCCTCCAAGTCGTGTCACGTGACGGTGTTGATGATGTCTTGGGGACGTCTTGCTTGCACGTCTCCATCTCCTTAGAGTCATGGTCCACAACACATTTGAGTCGATGCTATGTACATACATTCTCACCAGACATAGGAATATCATCTCTAGCGAGTTCACTTCCTTACATCTACGTGACATTTAGAGTGCACAAGTAAGTTTACTCGATGGTACATCCTCTCTATTTTACCTACAGATATGAACGGCTCCGACGACGAGTGATGGCTACGTAGTTGTCTTGGATATAGTATAGATAATATCCTATAGAACTGAATCTCTGAGATCATGTTTGTTGAGGAGGGACGGCCTTTGAGAGGCTTTTTTAGTCTAGTCTCTCTCTCTTCTACTACTACGAATTCTTTAAAATTAAAAATTAATGAATCCTCGTAATCAAATAATCAAAAAATCATTTTCTGGTCTAAAAATAAAACTAAAACTCCCTGATAATTAATAATAGGCAAATATTGCGTGTGTCGGCGTAACGCTTTTGTCTTTACATACTGTAATCGTTTGCCACTCATGCCGGTATTATTAATGATTAGTCATGCATTTCTGCGTCACGACAATTAATCTGAGTAGACTGCACTGGAATGACTTACGATCCTCTGGCCAATGCACCTCCTGTACTCCTATGTTCAATCACGCCTTCTGCCTGCACTTCCTTAAATGAAAGAGATTCTTTTGTGTCTAGCCATTTGTTTTTGTTGCGTAGGGAAATCTGAAGACAGAGAGAAGAAGCATGGCCACGCGACCGGGAAATGGATCCAGTAGCTTTGCATCACCTCGGGCAGGGAAAAATCTAAAATCAGACAACTCACTCGATGATGAAGATTTCTTTAAAGCGGAAGAATTGAAAGCACACGAAGACGACGTTGTGTGTCGACTACGACTGAGCAATAAATCACAAAATATTGTGGATCAAACGTATCCAGATATTTTCATAGTCGAAAACGGCTTAGTTGCTATGAAACGTCTCCTTGAAGTCATCCAGCCAATATACAAGGTCTGCTCAAAAAAGGAACAAAATTTACCACTGGAGGTCAAAACATTTTTGCAAGTATTGAACGAAATCGAAAATAGTCTGGTCGAAAATCTGAGAAAAATGACGTCCACGAAGCAAGTTGAACAGCTGGAGCAAGAGGTTAAGGCGGGGACATTGTCCACGGTTGAAATTTTGCTCGGCGAAAAATCAGCTGGATTCAAAATTTGCCAAAAATCTAGTTCTGTAGTACTTTCTGAGAAGTTGAATGTATTACAAGGGATTGTAGAGAAAAAAACATTGGGCTACTTGACAACATCTTTGAGAGAAGGGCAGCGCGTCTCTGGCGACTGGTGCAATGTGGAGCCAGCTGATGTTCAAAAATTGAGAGAAATAAGTCGTCCACCCGAACTCCCTTCGTTTTACAAGGCGAGAACAACTTGGCCTTTGAAATCTCTCTGTGCAAGTTTGACGTCTCCCTCAAGCGCGCTTGTCCATGCTGTCTTGAATGACTCTGATTTGCCCACAAGAAATCATGGCGTTGGAAAAACTATGTTAGCCATTGCAGCGGCGAATGATGAAAGTGTTCGGAATCGCTTTGACGATATTTTGTGGCTCTCGATGCACCAGAAGATGTCCAAACGCACTTTATTACGTCAAATTTCAGAGCAAGTCTGCGCATTATCATTTCACAGCAGAGTTGAAGTTAGCGCCATTCTCAACCGTTTGTCTACAGAATTCATCAAGCAAGAGTCTAAAGTTCTGGTTGTACTGGACGGTGTTTATGCCGTACATGGAATCCTAGACTTCGTTCATAACGTCGCTAGCGGGTTAAATCGACTCAAAATTTTGTGCACTGTACAAGGTTCTTGTTCAAATTTTGTTAGGCAAATGCAATTTCCCAGTATTAAGACTTACACGGTAACGACGATGAGTGATGACGAAACATTTAGCTGGCTTTCGCAATGGTCAGGTGGAAATGGCAAAGGTGATTCAAAGGCATTGCAAGCAAATGCAAACGTCAAAAAAATAGCTTTATTGACTGAAAATCTACCTTCGGCAGTAAATAGCATCGGCGCGAGGTTCAACACAGCCACTGGAGAGTCGTCCGGCTTCAAGTGGGATACTCTAGCAAAAGATGTGTCTGCTATAAATGCCTTAGAGGCATCTTCTTTCTACGATGATGGAGATGAAAACGAGCATACAGGGCTTCTATTGTCCATTCTAAAAGTATATATATCTACAACGAAGGCGCTGGAACCAAACCTTCGAAAACTGCTTACGCTACTCGGGGTTTTTCCGCTTGGTATCCGGATCCCGCAGCGAGCAATTGCCATGCTGTGGCAAATTGAAACAGATGAGGCTAAAGACGTTATAGTAGACCTACAAAATAGGTCGCATATACGAGTGTGTAGAGCATCCGAAGGAGTGAGCAGTGTGGAAATTGATCCAGTATTCCACAACTTTTTGATAGGTTCTTTCGAACGGCAGCGTACCAATAGTGGGCAAGGGGGTGATACTGCGTCTGTAATGGCAGCATTGATGTTGTCATCAGTTCCATATATTGAGACATCAGACAGCAGTAAAGTATCCTCTTTGGTCATAGCTGCAATGAAAGCATTGAGATGGTCTCTAGACATGGGAGCGAAATCATCTGACATTATCGGACGTTTGAAAATTAAGATCGGCGACGATGTTTTCAATAGCACTTATGGACCACGAAAAATGACCTGTTTGCACGTACTGGCAGAGTCGGACTTTTTGCCGGACATAAAAAAATTGAATGGGCTGGGACTCAATACCAAAAGATTAAATGGGGAAGGTTTGAGTATACTTGAATTAGCCGGCTTGAATGGCCGTTTGGAGTCTGTGGCTAACCTAGTACAGTTCGAAGGCTTTGAATTGGATAGTATTGGTGCCGATGACGGACTGACACCATTACTTCGCGCCGCTCAAAAAGGCCACGTGGAAACCGTTAAATGTTTGCTGTGTGCCGGTGCCAATGTGGAGATTCAAACTAGTCACCAGGAAACTAGTCTTTTTTTGGCAGCGGAAGCAGGAAATGTGAAGGTCGTGAAAGTATTGTTGGAATGGAAAGCAGGCTCTGACATACCCCACGAAAATGGTGAAACTCCTCTGTGTGCAGCTGCCAAAGCAGGACACACAGAGGTTGTTAAATCGCTAATTTTAGGGCAAAAAGCTAACGTCAATCAACAAACCAACGAAGGTGCAACTCCCATGTGGCTTGCGGCTAGAGGTAATCATACAGATGTATGCAAATTGTTACTAGAAAACGATGCGCAACTAAAATTGCAACATAAAGACGGCTCAACGCCGTTGTGGATTGCTGCCAGCTCTGGTAACATTGAAATCGTAAAATTGCTTCACTCTGTTGGAGCAAGCCTCAATACTCCGAATGAAGATGGCACTACCCCACTTTTTGCCGCTGAAGCAAACGGAAGAGAGCCAACGGCAGAGCTGCTTCGATCACTCGGTGCAAATAATTAATTGAGAGAAGTAAGAGCAAAAGGTGGTGTTAATTGCGTATTCGCCTGCCATCATGCGAATGAACAAAATGCCGGAAAGATTTTTCTACACACAAAATTTATACGTTTTTATTATAGAATTTAACTTACTGAACTACTACTGTTAAAAAACTGAAGTTATTTTTTATAATGGCTCTGTATTTTATTTAAATTAACTTAATTAAGTTTAATATCAACAACGTTCTCTTCACATATAGTTCTACATGAAATTAATCATGACCCTCTGATGATCGCTCATCAAATAGTTGTAGGTGTTGTGTGTTTGCTGATCTTAAACTAGCAACAGCCTTACTATTTATTTTTTAAACTAGCAACAAACGAATTAAATATCAGACTCTTAACTAGAATTATCATTCTCTGATGTTCATCTGTGAAAATAAAAGTTTATTTTTCGGTTTCATACATCGTATAGCAATTTTGACCCAGCGGTTTTTCGCAAATACCTAGATAGGAGTCTTCACCTACTCTTACTATGGATGCGACGTCTCGCTCTACAATTGTCAATCCTGGTACTGTTTCTCATGACAGAAACCGGCCACTCTCATCATACAATTCAGGCCACTGTTTGCAAACTCATACAGGATCTCATTTGGACGTCGACGAGACAGACTGACCAGATAATACTACAGTTATATCACATCGAATAATCTTTTTAAACATATGTCAGCCCTTTCCGTCAATTTAGATGAAATAACTGAGATGCTCGAACGAGCTACAAGTTCTGACTCCTTTATAACAGAAAGGTGTTCTTAAAAACTTGATTTTTACAAAAACTTGCGAAAAGTTGTACTTTTTGCAGAGTGTGGTGATTTTATTACTCTCATTCCAAAACCCTGGTGCTTAAACTTTGTACGGTCTCAGCGTCGCACTCAGTCTTGGCGATGCAGCTCAGGGGCAATCTCCTTTGTTAGAAACTCGAATGACCTTCAGAACCGTGTGGCTGGTATCGTTTCAGGTTATTAACATCTGCTCTGCTTACTAGTCGAATCCTGTTTGATAAAGATGAGATTTTTGGACGCTTTGGTACTGATCACTTGCCATGGCTGTTTGAATGCCATTTTAGGATTTTAATTCCGCAAGCATCTCTTTTCCAAAATCGACGATTTTGTGCTCCCGTGTCCATTCAAGCACCAGGAGGTAGTTACCCGAAGAGATCTTCTGAGCCCACTCACCGACTCTATCTTCGCAAGACCTCGTCGTGAATTACACTGAAGAAATTCCAGAAAAATCATTGTGTAACGCCTGCTACACACCAAAAGCCGATTGTAATCATACACCACACCCAAGCTCCTATGATCGGAAATTCTTCGTTGTTGTTTAAACCTGGCCACTCTGGGGTGGCAATGAAAATTATCCAAAAACCAAAGGCAGCATAGGCAGCTCGTTTATTTTGCCAATCATCGACATCACCTGTGTCGCTTGCAGCTTTAACAGCAGGAAAACAGAGAAATATCAGCGTGCAAAAATATATTATCCTATTCGCAAACCTCTGTCTTCTAAACCACATAGTGCACCTATTTGAACTACGAAACTTTCACCCTGCTGCTTCAGATGGGGGTAGAAGGGGCTGCGATGTCAGTTAGATTACTGGGTATTTTTCTTCGCCGTTTATTGCACGACCCACGCTCAGCGAAATCAGTAGAAGAAAATAGACAATTCCAGCAGTCAAGCCCAGAAATAAACCCAGAATCGAAACGGCCATTCTCTTGTCAAGTAATCGAAAAAACTGCTCAATGTTTTAGTGTTATAGTATTAGTGTATTAGTACTGTTCTGTATCAAGTTGACTGCCATGTTATACCTTACTAACGTATTATTATTTCGTTTTACTTGTCCAATCAGAAACCACGAAAATACTAAAAGGCTTCACAGTTCGTTGCTTCATTTTTTTAACCGACTGTTTTAATCCTGTGTGGATATTATTAAGTGTACTATAACAACAGAGCAAGCAATATTTCATTAGGGTTAGGGTAAATCGGACCGAATTTTTTTCGGTCCGATTTTCGGTATATAAACACAGCATAAGGCCTTATTATCGATGACTGATTGGTTATCTATGTTTACAGTACGTTAACTTATTCGTTAATCTGTTTTATAGTACTTAACTTAATAGTTTCATGGGGTCGGATTCGGTCCGATTTTTCGGTCCGATTTTTCGGTCCGATTTACAAGGGCCTACGTCCTATCAACACTTAATTTCAAACCCGTCTTTTACATAATGCCACTATCAAGTCCTTTCTTCAAAACCTCCGCTTTAATTGCCGCACGGTCCACGTTCAGATATGCAGACATATAATCCCTCTTTCTAACAGGAGCATTAACAGGTGGTGCTGGGGGTAGCTCGGGGGCAAGAATGTCGTGGAATGTTTCGTAACAGGTCAAGGTAACTGCAAACTGAGGCGAACTGCGAAATACTCGAGCTACTGCACCTTTGAAAAACGCAGAAAATCCTTCGTGTTTCAAAATATCTAATGCAGCCTCGGGTATACTTACATACGGCTTCCGTCCCCCTGCCGTGCGAGCTACTTGCATTCTCGTTTTAATGACATCAGCTGGGGTTGTCAAACTCGCGGCAGGCGCGCCTGCCAACGCTCCCGCCAACAACAGATCGAGTTTACCAGCACGATCCTTCTCCCCTTGACAAATGTCTTTGGCTTTTGCATAGGCAGGAAAATAGATAGCAGAAAATGGTATATCTCTTAGAAAGCACGCAGAAGAACCTTTGTACAAGCCCTGAAAGCCCAATTCGCGGACAATACCGACAGCTGATGTTCCTGTGCCCCCGGCTGCCCCAGCCGTCAGCAATTCTCCTACCGTTTGCAAACGGATTTTTACAATTTCCAACGGGTTCGTAAACACAACTTGTGACATGCCAGCAGCGCCACCGGCAAAAATTTCCAAGGGTAAAGTTTGAGACCCATCGGGCGAGGCCAAAACGCTGCGAAGAAGATCGTTGACACTTAATTTAATCGCTTTCTCTGGACCAACGCCAACCAACTGCGGTAATAGCCCTCGATACAAACCTACCCAACCTTCATTTCGCAGCACTTTCAAACCGCAGTCAATCATGTTCTTGTACATCGGTTCCTGCCCAGGGACAATCCGTTGGTTCTGCATCCTAGTTTTCGCCAAGTCAATTGGATAGACAAAAGCCGCTCCGATTCCTCCCGCAACTGCACCTAGAATGAAGTTACCAGCAAACTCACTGAAAGCGCCAGAGAAAGTTTTCTTAGCTCCAGCATTGTCAACTTGTTCTTTGAAAAACTGCTCATGCCGTTTACTTTGTGCATCACTGTCCGACATGTCTTGCATTTGTTCGGCAGTAATATCTTTCATTGTACCCCGAAAAGGATAGTTCGTGACCAAATCGCTGGGGCCAACGAAGCCATCGCTTGCTGTGTTGACAACGTCCCACAATATATCAGCTTGTAACGGGGTAAGCATGTCGACGACGCGAGTCGAAGAACTTTCTACGATGGGTGTTTGCAGAAATTCACTTTTTGTAATCCGGCGTTGGCGCGCTGTCGTTTCCCGGACAATTAGAGCCTCGAATATAGACAAATGCTTCATGACTTTCGAAAATGCAGTGAAATACGCGAAGTCAATCCGCTCATCTCTATAACGACTGAGCAGTTGCAATAAATTCTTTTGTAAATAAGGCTCAATTGTGACGGGAAAAATAAGGGCGCCAATTGGGACTGCTTCTTGGAACGTAATACAACCATCGACATCAGCGGCTTCATGGAACCTCTGCGCGGCCACTTCATACTTAAATTCTTCATAAAATTCAATGAATTGAGAGTAACCTAAGTTTCGACGTGTATTCGCAGTGTGCTCCCCTTCGCGTGAACCGAAAAAACGGTCCATCAAAGGCACATCGAAGTTTGTAGGTGGAATGTCTACACCAGTTTTTTTCTTCAGCTTATGTTGCCGCAACGCCAACGTTGTTTCAAATTCGCTGCGACGGACAAACCCATCGCGTTTAACATCAAATGTCCGACAAGCAATTTTGTGTTCTGGCCGAGGCTGGGAGAGCATGTAAGTGAACGCAACGAAATCGTCGAACTCAATCGAACCGTTTGCGCCGATGTCGACGAGCTGAAACAGGCTACCCAAGGCTTCCAGCCCGCCTTGGGAGAATTGGCCAAGCTCGGTCAGTGCATCGACGAACTGCATTTTCGTCATTCTATACCGCCCATAATTAGGATCCAGCGTGGAGTGGTTCGAAAACAAGGTTTGTAGTGCATCTGTTTGCTGCACATTTGTTTGGTACACTTTCCGACTCAGCCGCCATACTTTCGTTGGGCGAGTGGCCAAAATGGTTGCCGTACGGGGAATCCCAAATTGTAGGGCTTGTTCTCCGAAAATGCGACCTTGGATTGTCCGCACACCATTGCCTTGGGCTCGGAGAGTGGCAATGCGCGTCTTTTTATTTCCGAGTTTTTGTGCCCAGAACTCGACCAGCCCTTCCTCTAGCACATACACGTAGTTTCCGTCGCCCTTGTCCAAAATAATAACATCGCCGGCCTGATATTCGACGAGTTCACAACCGGAGAGGATATTTTGCGCGTTTTCTTCATTGTTGAACGCCGCCTTAAAAGCTTGTGAAGACTCAAGATAATCGCGCAGTCTAGCTTGATCCGCTTCAGAGGGCCTGACTTTCAGTATTTTTGGGGTCGCTTCTCCATCTACTTCAGTCGGCTCCAAGGGGATATTGGTATCGCCAGGGATACTGGCATTTCGAGGCACCAAGACTGTCACACTGTCGACAGAAAGCTCCTCCGACAGAGGCACGTTTGATTTAACCCTATTCATTGTCCTTTGATTTTCTTAAAGGAAACCGAAACAAACTAGACTTGCCCTTGATTATGTGGTAGCGAGACCCTAGAATCCAAAACGTTTTGCATTGACACGCGTCATTTTGAGAACGACAACACGTGTCACCAATACCAACACCAACAATACGACACCGGAGCCTTCGCTGTCATTTGTAGCGAGACCAGCAATGGTATAAATTCTGTACTCTTTTACGTACAGTACACCCGTCACGTGTTATTCAGAAGGCCAGTAAAGTCATATAAAACCAAATCGTGAGTAGCCGTAGTGTGACGGCCATGTGACAGTCGTATGCTTTAGCCATATATTTACGGTCTACTGTACGATTAGTATATGTATCCTCGTAGTATCGTATGCGTATTCCTCCGAGTACCCGTCTCGTGTTATTCAGAAGGCCAGGAAAATATTGCGCCTTGGACGATATTGGTAAGTTAACAATTTTGCGTGATTCATATTCTCGCACCACGATAGTAATGAGTAGTGAGTGAAAAAAAGTATCCAACGATGGTAGCAGAGCGGACACTTCCTAGAGAGGGATAAAATGTCATCACCATTGCTTGCTCGATCGATCAGGATACTTACTGGTCGATCGAGATTTCGACGAAGACGAAAAACACCTGAATGATGTGCCCTTTCAAGGTAATCCTTCGTTTCCATCTTCCACATCAAGGTCTGTGTCCTCCACACGGACAGCAAAGTTTGGATCTACCATACGAGACATTTCCTTTCTCAACAATTTGATTTCTTCTCTCAAACCGTCGGCTTTCGTCATTTGTGCCGCAGCGTCAACTCGTGCCATCCGCGCGGCCTCTTGGCAACGTACAACGTGGGCGACTGAACCTTCTTCATTCAGCTGGCGCAATTCGTTTTGCAATTGCAAAACTCGAGACTCCATTACAGTATCGCGTGCGTTACTCCCTGCCACCCCGCCAAAACGGACCCCTTTTCCAGACTTTTGCTCTTTCTGTTCGGATACGCTCGCAGCAGCACGAGTACGCTCCACCTGGCGCTGCATTTTTTCGGCGAAATCTGCCGTTTCACGGCGCATGTCATGTAATTCACGTACCAATACTTGTGCCGCCGCCGTCTTAGCAGCGTCGCCATACCCAGCCAAAGAAGCTAGTTTGTCCTCTAAGTAGACCAATCTCTTATCTCGTGCCCCCAACATATCTCTCCAGGAAACAGCTTGTTCCAATGACTCTCGTCGTAAGTACTCAATGTCGGAAATAAGAGTCTCTTTCTCTTGCTCCATTTCTACCCACGCCTTTGCACTCGCTTCGTGCCGCCGTTCATACTCCTGGATTTGTTGTTTTGCCAGCATCACTTGGCGGCTTTGGGCCGTAATGAAATTTTGGATTTGTGCTTTGGCACTACTTGGTCCTGCAGTCTTGATCTCTCGTAATGCGCGAGCAAAATTCTCTCGCTCAGCCTCTGCCTGTTCACGCACTTCATTGACTTGAGTATACAATTGTCGCACCGTTCGTTTTTGCTCGAGGATCTTTCGAGGCCAATCCAAACCCTCCAATTCCTCCAATGTTTCGGCTTGTAGACGATTGGCATCTATTGCTTCTTCCAGGCGTTCTTGCAGTTCTCGACAATATTGTCCTAATCCACGTGCTTTGGCTTTGTCTTCGGATAAGGCTAACGCATTCGTTATTGCGGCCTCTTTGTCAAGCACGTGAAACTTTCTCGTCATACCAACCTGCCATTTGCGCACAGCGCTGGCAAGTTCTCGCTGCATAATATATTTAATGGCTTTAAATAGTTTCGCCAATGCGGATGACTTCCTCTTCTGAAGCACATTGACACTTGCTTCTTTCTCTTTTGCTTCGGTCAAATTCGAGCGAAATCCTGTAAATCCAGTAGCTAAGCGGGTAAAACGCCAAGTCTTAATGATAGGACGCATCGCAGCTCGCCTGGCAGAGCTCAATAAAGAATCGCTAGAGGAAAAATCTAAGTTTTGATTTTTTGCTATCGCCAGCTCTGTTTCAGTTTGTTTAAGTTTCACTCGCAGTTTCGAAACTTGAGATAACAACGTTGCCACCCTGTGATCGTTATCTTCCACGACCATAGTCCCGCCTGTCTTTTCAGCAGAAACTGATTTCGAAGATTTGTGTTTACCCCCCCCCGCTTCAACGCGCATAACACCGACTGTGACATCTGGCGAACTGTTATTTGTCCGCGTGATTTTTCTAACATTGTTCACATCGACGGCGCTTCCTTCGTAGACAGCTCCCGGTAATGGAGGCATCGCTTCATCTCCATGGTCAACTTTAAACGGGTACCCGTCTTCTTGATCTCCCACCTCTTCCATTTTCGGCACGGGGTGATGAGGACTTGATTTGAATTTCTGTATCCCGCGCACAGATCGATACTCTTCTTCGTCTGAGGAAGGGGCCATCGTTTCATCACCTCCACCGTTTGCCATAGAAAATAAATCAACAACTTCAGCCTCCATGCTTTCATCCCCGTGATCAATGTTCGAGATTTTTCCGAGACTTTTGTTAGCGTTTCGTCGACGTCGCTCAAGCAAACCCTCCCCATCGCTGTGAGCGGCGGGGGGGAGTTCTTGGTCTCCTCCACCTCCAGGGGGGAAGGCTTGATCTCCTCCACCTCCTTCAGCTAAAGGGTCAAACAATTCTAAGTATTCGCCATTTCCTTGAGGGTCGAATTGGCCTTCGTCGTAATCTCCAAGAGGTCTGCCCATGGTATTCTTTATACCCTGTGCCTTTTGTGGCGTATTTAGTGGCGCCGTTGAATTCGCAAGCTTATCGCTGCTGGCTACAGTCCGTGGCAAAGGAGTTGTTTCACTCTTCATATTCCGTTGAGTACCAGTGTTATCCTGGGTGTCATCAAGACTATCTGCCAAAACAATGCTTTGCTTGGCAAAACTATTTGATCCCTCTTTCGGCAAAGATTTATGGGAGCCACCATGACCATTCTGACGTATATGATTAGGTGAGTCGATATCGTTCCCCCTCTTAAGGCTATCACTGCTACGGTGCAAAGAATGGCTCTTCGCAAGAACTGGCTTTCGCCTGTGGTCTCCGCCTTCAACGACAGGCATTGAGCTCTTGTTCCTGCGGTCTCTATCACTATGGCCCTGGAAAGATCGGGATTTGGAGTATGATCCATCAACCTTCTTTGATAGATCCCCATCCCACTTTTCCCGCTCTTCATTTGCACGTATCCGGTCTAGCCCATCCTCTCTCAAGGATACTGAAGGCGCGTGGGCGTCGATGTCTTCATTGTCACCAATCATATCTTTAGCTTCCCGCGGGCGCCGTATTGGAAGACTTTTCTCCCGATGTGGACTACGCTGCTTTACGACGCCCTCAGCTCCCTCATACATGAGCAAGTCAGCATCTTCGTCATCAGGCGAAGGTGGTCGATCGCTACCAGACCCTCCCGACGCCCGCTCTCGACTTCGACTACGGTGCCTCGAGCGTTGCTCACGCAAACGTACCCTTGCAGACTCACGAAAGGAACGCGTGGTCGCACCACGCGATTCAACGTCTTTCAGGCGGCGTTTCATCTCATCAAACTCAGCCGCCCATTTCCCAAGACGTTCTCCCTGTTGATGAGCAAGGTCTATCGCACGTTCACGTGCGAGCAAGCGCCTCTCCTCGACGTCCAAGTCTTCGCCAAACTTGCCACGACTGGGAGAAAGAGAACCACTGCGCAAACCAGGGTGTGGTGAGCCCATGTACGACGGCGCCCCATCTCTACTGTCGCGTCCAGGAAAGCGTTCACGGTCCCCATGCCTATTCCTTTCCATGTTGGTAGAGGCCCGCTCGTTGTCACCATCGCTACCATTATCACAAAACTCCTTGGCAGTCTGCGGTCGTCGACGAGCTATGTCTGCTTCCTCCAGCCGGCCGCCACGGGAAGAGCTGCTTCGGGCACCAACTCCCTGGTTTTCCTTTCCGCGTTGTTTTGGAATGAATTCTCGCATGTCTTTTGCCAATTCAAATCGATAAGAAACAACATCGCACCCGAACTTTACGAGGTCCCTTGACTCGAGGGGATGAGTTTCATTGTGCACACGCACATTGTTGATGAACGTCCCGTTCAAAGAATTTAAGTCTTTCAGGGTAGCACTTACACCATCTTGGCTAATGGAAACAATTGCATGCTTGCTGCTTATGCTTTTGCTTGTATCTAAAACGATGTCTGACGATCTCCCTCGACCAATACGCGTTGTAAACTCGTGTAGATCGTACACAATTTGGGCTGAACGCAGGCAGCCCAACGGTTTCCCCATTCCTTGCTCGTCACCCCTAGATTCGCGGTTCCGAATTGAGCGTTTATCCTTGCCACGAAAGTGGCGCTCCGACGAGGCACCGGCTGCTTTTCGTTCCCGCTCGGGGCTGTTCCTGGACATTGTACGACTGTACAAACCAAAAACCCGTGTAATTCCTCTGGAATAATTCCACGCAATGGTCCATAGTCTCCAGCCCATCACACTCCAGCGCAAACGATGGCCCATAGAATACGTACGCGCGGGAGACCACATTAATTATTTTGAACATGTACACGCAATTTCACATGTCGATCAAATAAAATAATATTGTAATAATAGATAATAGACAGTATTCTTTGAACATTATCATGAGATCATGATATTGAGTTATATTATTATGTACTGCGACACTCCCTTTTATTTGTTGTACTAGCGATAATATAAATAGAAAAAAATAAAATACAAGAATACTGTAATAATGAAAAAAGTTTTCAAAAAAAAAGAGTCTACTCGTATGACGCGAATCTTGCCCGAGTTTTCTCGAACATTATGTTCATGGACGTAAAATAGAGAGTATGTACGTACCATCGAGTTATCTTATTACTTGTGCACTCTCTCTATTGCATAAATAACTGTTTTAACAAAAGGGCTTGTCCCTTGTCACGCATGGGTTTGGCCAACACTCGCGCGTTTTCAAGAGTTTGTTTGTAGTGGAACTGCTATGTTAATGTTTTCACTTATAAGCCCAAATCGAATCAAGGGTAATAGCACTTGTGAAGACTCCATGGGGAAATAGCAACTAGGAAGGAAATAGCACCATCAAGCAATCATTTGCCAAATGGAATCGTTTATTCTACAATGGGAATAGCATTATCGTTCGAAAACTACATGTAGTTTATTTTCGACATTGTAATTTACATGTACTTAACACATAAACAAACTCATTAACTACAATTATAAACAACAAAGTGAACTACATTCCGAACGATAAATAGCATGCAGAAGAATCTCAAGAAAAAAAGGGCGAATAACTGAATACAGTACGCACTTCCTAGGCGTAGTCTAGGAAGTGCGGTCAAGTACTGGTATTGTGTATGGTAGGTACGCCTCGACACTACCACACTCCGATAGGACCGCCACGACGGGCTCAGAGCGGCCTCTCCGATGGTGTGGACGTGTGACCGCACTTTTCTCTTTTCTCTTTTATTTATATATTTATTATCGAGAATGGATGGCTGCAAAGCATTCAAGATGAGAAAGTGAAAAACTAAAAACTGAACGGCTGAAATGCAATGACTACATGACTACTGTATCATGTAAGGTTTGTTTAACTCATTGTTTTGCTCCATCAAAGTTTGGCGATCAAAATAACTTCTTCTAATAAAGTCACTTCTCGCTCTCTCTCTTCATCACTACTATATAATACACTTACTAGTGTGCAGTAATCCGTACAGAAAGCAAGCACTAAATTACTCTTTCACGCCCCAACCAATGAGTAAAGCCAAAAGCCTGCTAAAGCCTGGCACGACGGCTGTACAGCAGACTCGGTGTGGACCTGATTTGATTCGACAATCACGCCAATAAATATTCAAATTAATTTATTCGCAAAACCCCAGCCTTTCACTTTATCTCGCTCTGGTTTAAATAGCATGCACTTTACCAAGATACTTGTGATTATTTCCATTTTGGGAAGTACTTGTAACCTGGTCTCTGCCCAACTCACGGACACGTCAACGAAACTGTCGGTTGCTGACCTTGAACAAGAGATCACACGCCTCCGTACTTTAATAGACTCTGCAAAAAATGAAGAAAATGCTATTTCTAAAGAAAATTTGGCATCTAGTCCGGAGCAAAAGAAAGAAGCACAAGAACTGAGCCAAAATAAAATCAAACTGTACCAAGCTATGATTGTGATCACCGCAATCGTCGGAATCTCCATCGGTTTCGAAATCTGCAAAGACTACTTAGAAGAAAATACTCGCGAAGCGATGAAGCCAATCTTGCGAAATATTTTTGGGGAGTTGACCATTCTTGGTTTTATTGGTTTGGTAATGTTTTTGGTCACGAAATATGGGAAGAAAGCAATCAATCAGGCTGCATACGATTTAGATTTCCGGGATGAATGCAAAATTGTAAAAATCTTCGATAGCCGCTTGATTTGCTCTGAAAACCCACTCATCGAGTTGACAGAAACTGTTCACATGGTGTTGTTCATGGTGATGATGCTTTTTCTAGCCTCGGCTGTCATGCTGGTAAAAATTGGGAGAAAAAAAGAAGTCAGATGGCGTTTTCTGGAAGACTTCGCCATCACGACCCCCTTAGAAGTAATCAAGCGTCGTTCGATCGAGGAAGAAGCTAAATTCCGAAACAAGTCTTGGTGGACCCGAACATTTACGTCGTCGACCGCTGTCCGTGATTGGCACGAGCGCCTCAGGTATTCGGCATTGCGGATTGGGTTTGTCCAAACAGCTAATAAAAACATCGATGACGACGACATATCTCAGAGGGAACACAAAATCCAAATGGACTTCGATTTCGCAGAGTACATTGACCACGAGTTTACGAAAGTCCTGTCGGAGATTGTGGACATCACTCCTAAGAATTGGTTGTGCATATGGTTCTTGTTTATGGTATTTCTTGCCATTGATTACATTGACCTGGTTGAAGGAGCGTACACCATGACAGTGACGTATGCCGCCATTATTGGGGCATACCTAATGTCTTTCTTTTTAATGTACGTCAACCGTCATCTAAAATACATTGAAGGTCAACTCATTCACCACGAGCACGAGATTCACTTGGAAAACGAGGCGAAAAAGTTGCAACAACAGGGAAGCAGTATAAATTTAGACATGGAAGCCTCAGGATCTATTCCTCTCCTGGACGAGAATCATTTGGACATGCATGTTGATCACCACCCAGCATACAAGTACCACAAAGACGGGACTGAAAAGCCACCAGGCTCCGTACACGGCCATCATGCCGGCTTGTTCTGGGGTGGACTTGAGGGGCTCGAAGTGCTATTTGGATATGTCCGTGTCGAGTTGGTCATGATCTCCATCTACATGGGATGCTTTCTCGTTGCATTGCAGGGAGCTATTTGGAAAAGATTTGTGAGTGGGGAAGAATCTGGTGGGGAGGATGGGCGGCGTTTGCTGGCGGGAGAGGCAAACACAGCCCCGAATAACCTTATCGCGGCCATCGTCTTGTACATAGTTGCATTCATTCCAGTCTTGTTGCACATGCAAATGTATGCCCTTGTTCTGCCTAATTTGTGTATTGTTACGTGCACAGAAGAATTGATTAAGTCCAAAGGAATATTGCGCACGCTGCGAATCATGAAATCCAAGAATGCTATGCAAGCTCTGCATAACATGAGCTGTTTTATGCACTGTGTCGATAGACTAACGACGAGAATGAAAACGGACGTGAAAAATTTTAATTGCTTTAAAAATATGGATGCTGCAATGCATACACGCCTTATCCAAGAAGCGCAAATAAAACACTTTCAAGCCGGAAAATCTATCCTTCGCGTAGGAGACTTGAACACCTTGGTGTACGTAATAATTTCGGGAGAAGTTGAAGTTCTTGATGCAAGTGGCAAAGTTGTGGGAGAATACACACAAGGAGAAGAATTTGGCGAAACGTCCATGCTAAACCAGAGTATGAGCACTGTGACCTTTGTATCACGAGTGGCCACGATTGTTCTCATGCTCAGCAAAGATGATTTCATGACATTTGTGGCCCCATTTCGTCAACATCAAGAAGAACAAAGTTCTAAAGATGAAACGGAAGTTGAACGTGCCCGGAGAATGCATGTCCTACACAACCACGAGAAAACTCGGTCGGCAACTCCAAAATTAAAGAAGCCCGTCTCTGCAAAACATAGGGACAGATTGCCAGAAGCGCTGAAATTTTATCGCCGTGTTGCTCTGTCAAAAATCTTTAAGACTATTGATGCAAGTGGCGACGGTGACGTTGACCAAGAAGAGTTGGAGACTTTCCTGGCTGACTTGTTTCCGAAAAACGAAGACAGTGCTGGGTATAAGAAGCAATTGACGGTCATGATACAAGCCTTAGATGAGGATGGCAGTGGAGAAGTCGACGAAAGCGAATTCTTGTCGATGATGGAACCCATTGTCGAAGATGAAGAGCAACGTGAAACATTGGAGAGCATGGCCGAGCGAATGTTTGAAATTTTAGACGATGATAATTCAGGCTGTTTGACCACAAGCGAGTTCAAAGAGAGCTTAGAGAAGCTTGGTGTCAAAATGAGTTACGAAGAAATCCGTGAGTTATTTCACGAGTACGACGAGGATTTGGATGGTGTTCTTGATGCGGAAGAGTTCGTGCAATTGATGACACATCAAATATGAGCATCGAAACGGGAATTGTCAACGTTCTTTACACAGAAATCCCTTCATCAACCAAACCCCATCATCATGTGCACAACAAAACTCATCATCATCAGCCACTGTTTGAAAAAAGATGCAGGACCTCAGTTGGAAGATGCTGATACAGCCACGCTATCTATATTATGGTTAGGAATTCCATTCGTCAGACTCCACTCGGTATCATTCGGTCGTACCGGAAAAGATTTACACATATACGTGACGAACATT
>JACKZZ010020341.1_pt1 | contig 24273 bp, 37 predicted proteins | sample 8027871 | NCBI WGS metagenome assembly JACKZZ01 (sample SAMN15724774, study PRJNA655200) | protist metagenome | isolation source: fluorescence activated cell sorting (FACS) single amplified genomes of... | place: USA: West Boothbay Harbor, Gulf of Maine | collected 2000-07-19 | reverse complement strand
AATCTTCAATAGCGTGATTACATGCTTCTTCATGTAAAATATCTTTACAACGTTTTGCTACTTCCTTTTTAGAGGGAGGTAATACTTCAAACACTGAAGTTCTAGATTGTATAGGATCAATTATACGTTCAATATAATTACAAGTGAATATAAAACGTGTTGTTTTAGAAAATGTTTCAATAACATTACGTAAAGCAGCTTGTGCGTTTATGGTTAAAAAATCAGCTTCATCCATTATAACCACCTTTAAGGCGCGGAATGTCGCGGCAGAAGCAAACGATTTTACCTTCTCTCTAATTGTCTCTATACCATTTTCATCTGAACAATTAATGTAAATATGATCACAATCTAGGTTAGATACAATTAATTTAGCAGCAGTAGTTTTACCTGTACCCGCAGGACCATACAACAGGATATGTGGTATATCCTGCTGTTTAATCCATTGGTCTAAACTTGCTTTGAATATTTCGTTTCCAATATAGTCTTTGGGATCAGTTGGTCGAAAACGTTCTGTAAATAAAGTATGTTCTTTAAGCATATGTTTAATATACAAAAATTAATTACATCATCCCCGCCATTGGGTTAGGGGTTTCTTGTTCTTTATCCTCTCTTTTTTCATATACAACTGATTCAGTGGTAAGGATAGTACCAGCAATTGAAGCAGCGTTTTCTAAAGCAATTCTTGTTACCTTTTTAGGATCTATAATTCCTTCTTTTTTATAGTCAATTACTCCTAAATCTTTAAAGTTTAATCCAGCCCATAAATTATTACCTGAATCAATTAACTTAAATGAAGCAAATCTAATATCGTTTATATCATGACCTGCATTAGTTAAGATTTTAATGAATGGTTCTGTAATTGCCTGTTTTACAATTCTACGTCCAATAGCAATATCATCGTTTCCAATTGGATCAATAGCACCAGCAGCATATAGTAAAGCGGTTCCACCTCCTGCTACAATACCTTCATCAAGTGCGGCTTTAGTAGCAAATAAAGCATCCTCAACTCGGTCTTTTTTCTCTCTAATTTCTATTTCGCTGTTTCCACCAACATTGATAATTGCTACTCCTCCAATTAGCTTACCTAATCGTTCTTGTAGTTTTTCTTTTTCAAATGCTGATGAAGCACTATCTAATTGGGTTTTAATACTAGCTGCTCTTTCAGTAATAGCTTCCTCAGTACCCTTACCATCAATAATAGTAGTAGTTTCTTTAGTAACTGATACTTTACGAGCTGAACCTAATAATTCGGTAAATTGAATTGGTTGTAATTTATCAAGTTTATGCCCTTTATTTTTAGATAAAACTTGACCACCTGTAACTGTAGCTAAGTCCTCTAAAGCCATAGTTCGTCTATCACCAAAATCAGGTGCTTTAACAGCTACAACTTGAACTGTACCACGCATTTTATTAACAATTAGTGTTGCTAATGCTTCGTTATCAATATCTTCAGCTACAATTAATAATGGTTTAGATTCACTACTTACTTTATTTAATACATTTAATAACTCAGATGCTTGTGTAATACGACCATCAAAGATTAAAACATATGGATCATCTAAAACAGCAGCCATAGCATCATTATCTGTAACAAAGTAAGGTGATTTAAAACCACGATCAAATTGCATTCCTTCTACAACTTCAAGTGATGTTTCACCGGTTTTAGATTCTTCAATTGTTACAATTCCATCACGACCTACTTTATCTAAGGATGTAGCAATTAAATTTCCAATCTCAGTATCATTATTACCTGAAATAGTGGCTACTTCTTTAATTTGTAAATCATCCGTAATTTCAGTAGCCATTTCTTTTAGTTTAGATACTACTGTTGATACTGCCTCATCAATACCTTTTTTAATATTGACTGGGTTGGAACCATCATTGATTTGTTTGATTCCTTCTTCTAAAATAGCGGTAGCTAATACAGTTGAAGTTGTAGTACCATCTCCTACCTCATTTGCGGATTTAATAGATACTTTTTTAGCTAATTCAGCACCAATTGATTGGGTTTGGTCTTCTAATTCTTGAAAGGCTTTTGCTACAGTAACACCATCTTTAGTTACTTTAAGCTCACCATTTTGCTCTTTAATTAAAACAGTTCTACCAGCAGGCCCTAAGGTCGATGCTACACTGTTATTTAGCTTTTGAACTCCCTCTAAAAGCTTATTTTTTAATTCTTTTCCGAAACTTGTTTCTGTCATTACTCAATAATTGATAGCACTGAACTTTGTGCTGTTATATAATATTCTTCTCCTTCGATTGTAATTGATTGTGCTCCCATTTTAGGAATTAACACTTTCATACCAACTTTTAATATAGAAGGTACATACTCTCCTTTATTAAAGTTATAAACTTCTGAAATAGCGATAATTTCTCCCATTTCAGGTCTTTCTTTACCCATATCAGGAATAATAATATTTCCCGACATTTGCTCCTCCTCCTCAATAGGTCGAAGGATAACGTTTCCGTTAACTGGTTTTAATTTACTCATTTTTTACTAAATTTTCTAGCGTTAATTTTATTTCCTTGATTTGTTGTTAATTTAAATTGATCTTGCCTTTTGTATCTACGCATAGGCGATTGTCCACGATTTTTGCTCATTTTAAAATTGCTTCTTTAAGTTTTAAATGTGTTTCTTTAAATTGTTCAGCATACTCTGTCAAACTATATGTTCGATCTTCGAGCATTTGGTGTTTTGCAATTGCTAAAACAGCTTGTTCTAATTTAGTATGAAAACCTACTGTTTTATTTTTAGTAGTATCCACTACATTAAAACTGTATTCATCAATTGCAATTTTGAAATCTCCTAATAGTGGATCTTCAATAAATGTTGTTTTACCTGAACCAACAGGTCTACCTTTAAAATTTGGATTTGCCATGTTTTTATAACTGTTTGTTTACGTAAATATACGAAAGGTGTATTAAATAACCTAGCTCTAGGGCAGAGACTTTTTAGCTAATTTTCAAAGTTTTTGGCTCTGATCCCTTAGCAAAAGGAATAACAATTCTTAATAGTCCGTTTTTAAACTCAGCTGTTGATTTGCTTAAATCAAACTTACTATCAATTTTCCAACCAAGGTTAAATGATCTTTTGGCGATACCTTTATGGATAAATTCGCCGAGGTCATCTTCTTTTGGTTTATCGTAATTTACTCTAATTATATTACCCTCTATAAGAATTTCAATATCTTCTTTAGAGATTCCAGTACAGGCTATATCTAGGCCTAAACCATTGTCTCTTTCGTAAATATCTACTGGGTGGGGTAATTTGGATTCTGCTAGAGGTCTGTATGCTCCAGCGTCTTGGAAAAAATTCCTAACTAAAATGTCGAACGGATTTCGTTCATAAAATAATGTACTCATATCATTAAAATTTGTGGTGGCTTTAGCTCACCGGTTAAACATAAAACATAACTGCTCGCCCTAGAGTCTCAGTTATTTTTCTATAAATATATATTATTGTTGTCTTACAACAAAATATTTTGCGTTACTTTCTTTAGAGTTAAATTCTAATTTCATTAACCCTTTATTGCTTACATAAACTGTACCCTCTACACCTTTATTAGCTGATAGTACTTCACGTAATACAATAGCTGAAAATGGGATGATATCACTTTGTGAAGTAAATTCTGCTAATTCTGTAAATTTAACTTTATGCGAATGTTGAGAACGTTCTCCTAATATAATTTCTACAACATTTTCTCCTTGTGGAGTAGTAGCAGTATTTAAAGTAACATCCTTTATTTTTTCTAAAGCATTATGTGCTTTAAGAAAACCACTAATAAATTCATCATTTACTTTAAAATTAAAATCATAATCTACCTCTGCTACATTAGGTACTTCAGGTATTGAATTAATATCACTAAGATGATAATTTAGATCAAATTTATTATCCTGTATTTTTAATTTATCAACTAAACCAGTAGGACCTTTACTTAATTCAATCTGTATTTCTTCACTAGTAATACCAATTAAACGCAATAAGGCATCTGTGCTATAAATTGCTAAAGAGCCATCGGGCAAGGGCATATTAAATATAACTGTACCTACAGCATCTTTAGTTTCAGTAGCAAAATTAATGGTTGCTTTACCTCCAACTAAATTCCATACTACTTCTTTAGTTAAACCATTTAGGTAGTACTTTTCAATGTTATTTACTATATGACTTTTCTTCAACGAAATTTGATTTAGTTAATATATTAATTTGTCTTTTTACTTCAGACCTTTGATCATTTAATTTATAAACTGATCTTGCTAGCTCCACGAATTCTTTATCAAATCGTTGTTCTTTTTCACAATCGCGAATCCAATCTTCTATATCCCAAAGTTGACTATTAATTTCAGATAATTCATCTACTTTTTTATATAGATTAGAATCACCATAAATTTGGTATAAAGCCATTACACAATCATTAAGAACAGCCCATTCTTTCTCAATATTTTTTAATTGAGTTATATTTTTAATTTTGTCTAACTTTAATTCTAGGATAGTCATTTTATCAACTATCTCCCCATTTGATACCTCTATTTTCATACTAATGAATGTAATAACTTTTCAGTGTCTCTCCAACTCTCTACGTGATAAGTTTTACAACCTTTTCGTTTTTGGGCTATGATTTGTTGTTCTATAGGCCAATCGTTTCCTCCTGGTTTTAATCTGTCTCCAAAGAATGTAAATTTGCCTTTAATATCTTTTACAATTTGCCCTTTATCTCTACCTTTCTCATAGATATCAATACTAATTTCACCACCTACTACAGCGTCTAAATTTTGATACCTTTCTTTAATTTCCCAAGCAAATTCTTTACGTTCTTGATGTTCTTTATCCCAAGCATCATAGTGCTCTCTTTGTTCTTGGTTACAATTTCTACCTATAGTAGAAAAATTAACAGCACCGTCACGTTTTTCAATATGATTTCCATATCGATGTGGATATTTAGAATTTTCTAAAAATATTTCTAATAAACCTTCACATTGAATTGGAAGGTTAAATTCATATTGATATTCTAGTTTATCATTGATAAAAAGTTGATTACCCGAATTTTGGTAACAACGTTCTGCTGAACCCCATATATCAAATCCAACTTGTTCTATTGTTTTATCTCTATCGCTACCAGATATTAACCAAACTTTATTCTTTTTAATAAAGGATTGGAAAAATGTTTTAAAAGTAGGATCAATTAATCCTCGAGATGGAGTTAAAGTACCATCAACATCAAAAATATAAATCATATAAAAAATTGATTAACATAAGGGTTTGTAACTAATTTCCAACCAAGATCAGAATAAAATCCTTCTAATTTATTTAATAATATAGTATCAAATACCTTTTCTTTATCAGCGAATTTATCTAAAAACTCCTCAATTTTGGGAGGCATGTTGTAATCAAGATAAGCTAAAGCATCAATATTATACGGGTTCTTTTTTAAATAAATCCACTTTACTTTACTACCCTGGACGATTGTTTCATATTGTCTATCTAATTGCCAATATTTAAGTAAATCATTATATTTAATAGTAGCTCGTACGGCAGCAGGTGCACCTTTGCGTATAACGGTAAATGCTTCTCCACCCACAGGCTTACGTTCAATATATTTGTTTAATGTTTTAACTCCCGTAGGATTGCCTAATTCTCCAATAGGCATGTCGCTTAGTATCTTCTTTTTAAAAGCTAGTATACGAGCATCAATTTCGTTTTGTTGTGTTCCTTTTAAAACATCTTCAACAACTTGTTTAAAGAAATTACCAAATACTTTAGGAAAATTAGATTTTTTATATTCTAAACCTTTTACATCTAATGTTTCTTTAGGTATACCCTCTTGTTTAGTAATCCACTGGGCATATCGTCTAGTAGCGCGGAAATAAGCAGAACGAATTACTGCTTCTGTTTTCATTTCTAGTCTATGATCTCGAACATTAAAACAATCTCGAGCAAGATTATCATAATGATCAGAAATGAAGTCTTGATAATAGAGAGCAACTTTTTCCAGTTTATCATCTTTTTCTTCATCAGTAAACGTTTCAAAGTTAGGGTATAGATGCAACAATAGAGGTTCAGCATTAAAATAATTCGAATCTGTGTCTACATAGGCACATAGATTCGTATCATTTTCATCACATATAAACCAAGGTGTTGTTTCTAAATGTTTCATTAAAACGCGCTATCGCCAGGTATTTGGGTTACTCCCCCATCAATTGAACCATCTGAACGTTCAGTTATGTTAGCTCTAATTTTTATTTTAAATTTAATTCCATCGAAAGAAAATTCTCCTCCTTGTTGAAGCATTTTTCTAAAAAATACTTCTCGTTTTTCGCTCCAATTTTCACTTAATGTAATAAGCTCTTCTTTAGTAGCCAATTTTCCGTTCATTATTACATAAACGCCTTTTCTTAATGATTGTTTTGATAATGCCATATTATTGTTTTATTGTAAAATTATGATTAAATGTAATTCTAAAATCACTTTCTATAGGGGGTAGCGCACAGTGATATCTAGATCCATGAAATAATACACCTCTTCCTATTTTATGTTCAATACTACCCATAATATGAAGAGTTTGATTATTTACTTCATAAAAAGGAATTTCATTTTGAGTTTCTTCAAACATTAAAGTATCACCATCTGAATTATTAGCGTAATAAAGTAGTACCCAATGGTCTTCAGGTGAATCTGTATGAGGGGGTGTAAAACCATTCTTATTATTAACAGAGTTTCTAAATATCCAATTAATTTTAGATCTAAGTACTTTATCAATTGTAAAATTAAATTTAGATTCTAATTTTTCTAAAAAACTAGTTTTTTGTTGTCCTAAATTAATAACAAATTGTTGTTCAGGAAGCATTTTTGTATATAAAGAAGAATCTATATTTAAATGACAATCTTCATAAGAAAATTCCTTAAAAATTAATTCTAAAGGGTTATTATAAAATTGTTTTAAAACGCCTTCTTGTTCTTTTTCGTTTATAAAATCATCTATTATATAAATTTGATTTTTATCTAAAGTCATGTTATTCTCTATTATAATCGTCTTCTATTCTTACTATGTCATCTTCACCAAAATAAGTTCCAGTTTGAACTTCTATAAATTGAACTAATTCATCAGTTTCATTCCAAGCTCTATGTCTTGCCCCTAAAGGAATTTTTACAGATTCACCTTCTGATCTGAATATTTTTTCATCATCTAAAATAATGGTTAAATTACCTTTTATTACTGTCCAATTTTCTCTTCTTTTAGTATGATATTGATATGATAATTTTTGACCAGGAGCAACTGTAATTCTTTTTACTTTACATTCATCTGAATCTAGTAAAACTTCATACATTCCCCAAGGTCTACTTTCTGCTTCGTATTTCATAATTCTAAACTTATTTCGTTTCTTAAAATTTTATTCATGTGGCGATTAGCAACTAATGCTGATTCTTGAATGATACGCCATCCTGATAAAGTAATTGCCTCTGATAATATAGATAAAGGCATACCATATCTAAATGAATTTAATGCTGTAGCACCATATAATGAGTTAAGTAAAATTTTCATTGTATACTGTAATAAATAATTTTTAGCTCCACCTTCATTATCACCTGCTTTATAACATTTTTTCATTTCATTTTTATATAATACTCTTTCATCAAACCATTTTTTTAAAATAGTTGATAATACAGATTCTTTATCTGTTCTAAAAAATGTACCATTTGCTGCTACAGCCCATTTATTTTGTTTTACCATTCCTATTAATTTTTCAACTGTAACTGTAGCTCTAGGATTACCTTTTCTATTAGGATCCATAACTATAAGTTCTTCTTCAGGATCCATAGCCTGTAAATCATTTAAACCTAAATAATTATTGCGATCTGGTTTGCCTCCATAGGGCCCATATTCTTCTAAGTTTTCAGGTAATGATTCAGGTACAATTTTACCAACAATTGTTTCTCGTCCTATGTTTAAAGACATTATAATTGAAGGATATAGTGAAGTTAAATCCTCATCAAACATATATTTGTATAAACCTGCTTTAGGACAAAATAAATAACCACCAGCATAATTTAATTTCTTTTCTCCATGTGGGCGGCCTGGTGGGATAATATTTTGAGATAATAGGTAAGCTGAAATAGCGCCATCGTGTATTTTAGATGAAGCATATACTTCATGATATTTAATTTTACCTTTATGTGCTAGGTTTCTTGTTAGAGCTAGATATTGTAATTTTTTATCTAATTCAACTAAGATTTCAACATCGACAAAGTTATATTGTATAAATTTATGGATATCTGTTTCAAATAAAGTATCTAATGAACCTTCATATTCGATTTTATTGATACCTACGTATTTTTCGCCGATAGCATCGAGTTTCCAACTTGGTTCATCTTCCCACCCATACTTTTTATGTAAGCGCATATAATCCATTGATTCAACACCAGCGATATCAACGTACATATCTTTCTTATACCAATATTGGTTATTTTTAGCGTGTTTAGTTATACCAATAGGAGATAAACGTTTTGCTGCTTTGTCACCTAATACAATACACATTCTGTAGTATAGATAAGGAATATCAAAATAGTCACTATTATACCCTACAAGCATATCAGGTTCTATTTCTTCCATTCTGGAAAGGAAACAATCTAATAAATCAGCTTCGTGTCTAAAAGGTATAATTTCTTTGTTTTTTGCTTTAGTACGCTTTAGTTGTCCTTTTTTATCTAAGATAACAATTGCCCACTGGTCTAATTGTTTATCGTACCAAGCAATTGAAGTTACAGGTTTAGGTGCATTTGAAATATATTCTTCTGTAAGTGCCCCGCCCATTTCACACTCAATATCAAAGAAAACCTCTCTACAAGTTTTAGAGGGTTCATCATCTATACCATATTTTTCAATTAAAAATTTCTGGTGAGCTGATATATCAGCAAAGTGTAAATTAGGGGTTTTTCTATCCCAGTCGTGGGTGCGACGTAATGGTTCTCCTTTTAATCCTTTAAATTCAGCCTCTTCTTCACGACATTCTTTATAGGCATAGTTGTTCCATTCTATTTTTTCGTAACCTTCATCTGTCCACAAGTGTATTAAGTGTTTATTTTCTCCTCTACCTTGCTCATAAATCTTTTTATACATAACCTATATAATATATTACCTAAAAGGGGTTCCTCCAACCCATAGTACTAAGGATTTTCTAGTACCTTTTGTTACAGGAGTTACTCTATGCATCAAATAAGAAGGAAATATAGTGCATAATCCTTTAGTTTTAGGTGACTTTAATATTAAATCAGATACCATAAATTCTAAATCCCCCCCTTCATACTCGCTTGGATCAGATAATTGAACAGTTAAAGATAGTTTTCTTAAAGAAGCATGATGAGATCCTATATCCATATGCCAACCAAAATGTCCTAATTCTTGACTATCATATTCTGTATATTGAATATTTTCATTTATAGAATGTAAATCAAAGTTCCAAATATTAGAATTTGCTTTTAAAATTTCATCGTGTAGTTTTTGATAAACCCAAAACCATTCAGGAGTATGGGTTATCCATTTAACATTACTTCTTCTTGAATTTTCAAGTTCAAAAGGAACTTTATCCTTATTTACATCACCTTTTTCAAAAGTTAAAAAACTTAGATTTTTTTCTATTTCCTGTATTTCTTCATTTGAAAAAAGCTTTTCTGAAAAATGTGTTTGGGCTAAATCAATAAAAGGTCTTTTAAAATAAAACATTTAATAAGTTATTATATTATTTTCATCTTTACCTTTAGGTTTTGATCTTAATTTGCGTTTCTCAATATAATCACTTTCTTCTGCAAAACCTAATTTTACTTCATCCCATTTTATCCCATTTTTATCATAATAGGCACCATGGTGTTTTAAATAATCATCTATATGTTTAATACCATCAATCATTTTAATAGCAGCACGATCTAATTCATTTATTTCTTCGTGGGCTAAATCTATTTCATTTTCGAGTTGTTCTATTCTTTTAGATTGTTCCTCTATATTATTATCATTTATCATTCGGGCTTCAATCTCATCTAATTTAGATAAAAAATAGGGATCACCTTTAACTACTTCTGGTTCGTTAACTTCAAGTTTTTCAATAGCTTTATCTAATCTTTCTTTATTAGCTGGAGATGAAGTTAAATAATCTGTTTCATCTCCCCATTCTTCAAATTCTTCATCTTCAAATACATCAGGTATTTCTTCTTCTCGTTTAGGAAAAGCATTAGCAAAGGCAAAGTTAGCTGCTACTACTAAAGATATAGCTAAAGGATCAAATACAAAAATAATTACTAATAATAAGTAATTAATAATTTTATCCATACCAATACCGGTTAAACCTGAAAGATATTGTAAGGGGCCTAATTCACCTGCTACTTCAGCATTATTTTCTAAATCTAAAATTTCGAGTTGGTATTTTTGTAGGGAATCGGCTGCCACCTCTCGTTTAGCTTGAACTGCTTTACGATTTTCTTCTTCAACTTCAATACGTTTTTGAGATAATCTAAGCTCGGCAGTCGATACTGTTGATCGAAGGCCTGTAGATGATGTCGTGTCTCGTACTTGAATCGAGGTCGCTTTCGCATTAGATAAAGTACTAATGTTATTAGAGATTCTTTCAAGTTCCTGATCATATCTTGCCACATCCTTCTCATAAAATTCTTTCTTCTGGTCTAAAAATGATATTTGGTTTTCCTTAACCGTTAATTGTCTATAAGTATCCTGATAAGCAGCAGATAAAAAACCATAAATACCCATACTAGTAATTAATACTAATATTACAGTAGCTATAGATAAATAAACTCTAAGTATTTTATTAATTGTACCCCAATATTGATACAATAATGAAGCAATTACTAATTTTGCTACCTCAAGTGAGCCAGCCATAACAATTACCTCAAATGCCGCGCCAGCAAAAAGTTTGCTCAAGCCGCTAACTGAATAGAAAGCGGCCGAAGCGCTAACTGACAGGGCAGAGAATGCTATGATAAAAGGGAATGTTCCCTTACGAATTAAATTTAGAAAGTTCTTCATCGGTAAAGAATTTAGTAAGGTCGGGTCTAAAATAATTAATATTTTTCATAACCTTACGATCCCGACTTCGATACACGATATACATATCGCCTACCTTCTCCCAATGGCATGGTTCACCTTGTTCCTCACTTCTTTGGGCGACAGTTTGTAGGGCCTCTTCCTCAGTTGAGCAAGCTTTCGATAAATTTGAAGCCTGTACCTCTTGATAGGCCGGCCATATCTTATCCTTAAGGCCGTGTAACATAGTACCGTTCCCAAGGGAAACATAAGCAATATCACACAAAGCATCCAAAATTTCCACGATGTCTCCGTTCTCGCAAGCTTGTCTATATTCATCAAGTTCTTCTTGTACGAAATCAATAACGAATTGCCATTCTTTTCTATCTGGTATTGTGGGTTCATAATTGTTAGGTTTATTCATTAATGTATTGAATTCTTCAACTTCATTAACAAATGGTACATTTGGTTTAGACATAATTATTTTTTATATAATATAATATTCTTATTTTAATTAAACACGTATTTTTTAATTCCTTCTATTAGTTGTTCTTTAGAGTATTTAGGCCCTAAATACAACGATTTAAAGGGATATATTTTATTATTTTTAACTTTATTATAGTAAACCATTTTTGCCGCTCCTATTGCAGTACCAGCATCATTAGATAAAGGTTCAAAATAAAATTCTATATTAGGAAAGCGTTTTTGAAGATAATAATTAGTAACACAATTTAAAAAATACCCTCCAGAACAACAAACTTGATTTAAACCAGTTTCTTGTATAGATTTTTCTATGTAATCTCCTACTATTTGTTGAGTATCATTTTGTATTTTCCAAGCTAAATCTTTTTCTAAATCTGTTATTTTAGATTCATCATAATGCCACTCTTTAGGATTATTTTGAAGTTGTAATTCGGGATTGTTTTTTTCATTTATAAAAGTTTCAGTATAATGTTTATTTCTTTTTTCATATTCATTTTTATAAAAAACATTAGGATTTCCATTTTTATTTACAAAAAATTTAGGAAAATTTTTATTAAATTTCCCATATGGGGCTAACCCCATAGTTTTTCCAGCTTCATTTTTAGTCCATCCTAAATGCATTGTTACAGTTTCATACATTTGTGATAAATTTATTTTTTCAGAATTAGAAAAATTTTTATATAATAATTCAAAACTATTTGGATAAGAACAAACATAAATACTTTCAGTTTCTTGTCCTATATATTGATTTTCTTTATTAAAAAATTTTGAACCTAATCCATCTATTACTATTCCTATACATTTTTTAAATCCTGAATTATAAAAAGAATGTGCAACATGGCAAATATGGTGACCTGAAGAAGAGAAATCATGTACATTACCATAGGGGTGGTATGTAAGATATAAATGGGCCCAATAAGGCCATTCATCACCTATATCTGAAGGGTATGATAAAGAAGGGGTTCCAAAAGCTATAGAATCTATCTTATAATTTTGAAGTAAAGTTATAAAAGATTTAAAAGGTAAAGATTTATATTTTTGTCTATAACCTATTCTTTCTTCTTGAATAAAATATTTTATTTCTCCATCTTGTAACAAACAAACAGAACTATGGTGGGCAGGATTAAAACCTAATATATTCACCTTATTTTTTTTCTAATAACATTTCTAATTCAGGCACATACATGTATTTCATTTCGCTTTTAAGCATCGTTTCTAAAGCGTCTTCAATTGTTTCTACAAGTGGATCACCTGCTAAATTAAATGAAGTATTAAATAAAATAGGTACACCGGTTATTTTTTCAAATTCTTGAATTAAATTATAATAATGTAAATTTTGTTCTTTAGTTACAGTTTGAATTCTGCAAGTCCCATCTACGTGTGTAATTGCTTTTATTTTTTCTTGTTTATCTGGCCAAACATCCATTACATACATCATAAATGGAGATTCTTCTAAACCTGCCATATCAAACCATTCATTAGCTTTTTCTAATAAAACAGTACCAGCAAATGGTCTAAACCATTCACGTTTTTTAACTTTATTTACAAAGTCTTTACCATTTGGATCTGTTGGATCATACAAAATTGATCTATTACCTAAAGCACGAGGTCCAGCCTCTGATCTACCTTGAAATATTGTAACTATATTTTTTTCTGAAATTAATTTAGCTACTTCTTCTGGGGTTGTTTTATGTGTATTGAACATTAATTTAAATTTTTTAAGTATTTTTAAATATTGATCCGTCGTGTATTTTGGACCTAAATAAATTGATGTTATTTTTTGTTTTAGTAAATTATTTTTGCTATGTTGAGATATTATTTTAGCAGCACCTATGGCTGTTCCTCCATCATGTGATATAGGTTCATGATAAATTTCTAAACTAGGAAAGCGTTTTTTAAGCCAGTAATTTGTTACACAATTTAAACCATAACCCCCTGCTATGCAAATTTGTTTATTACCTGTTACTTTTACAGATTTTTCTATTAATTTAGCTACTTCTTCTTGGGTATCATTTTGAATGTGCCATGCTAAGTCTGCTTCAATATCTAATAATTCATTTTGATTTTTATGAAAAGCCTTAGGTGATCTAGTTCTATTAAATATAGAATTTGATCTATAATCAATAATAGCACCTGATGGGTAATCAGGGATAAAGATATCTCTATTACCTCTACCATTTTTAAATAATTTAGGTATGCTTTTATTTCGTTTTCCATAAGGTGCTAAACCCATAGTTTTTCCTCCTTCTATACTATGCCATCCTAAAAAGTCAGTTACAGCTTCGTAAGCTTTAGTTATAGTTACAGCTTCATCAAAATTATGCTCTTGGTCATCAACCTTATAAAGAATTCGAGGAGGAGTATTTTTACCATATGTTTTATATATTAACTCAAAATTTTTATCATTTTTAACAGACCAAATAGATTCAGCCTCCCATCCCATAAGTTTTTTATTTTTATCTATATCATAAACTTGATAAGAACCCGCTCCATCAATTATTAATATAGTAGCAGAATTAAAACCAGAATTATAATAGGCACATGAAGCATGAAGTAAATGATGTTGCTCATTTAGCCAAGTTACTTTAACTTTTGGATTATATTTTCTTATTAAAGCAGAGTAAGGACTTTCCTCATTCCAAGGCAATATATTATTTTCTCTTGGATCGTTAGTTCCTCCTATTACTAATTCATCTACTTTATATTTAGAACAAATATCAATCATTGCTCTAAAAGGGTTACCATCTCTTTTTTTTCTAGATAGTCTTTCTTCTTCTAAGTAATAAACTAATTCTCCATCTGAAACTAAAGCAGCTGATCCATTATGACCAGGATTGATTCCTAATATATTATATGCCATTTATAACTTTTTAACTATATTATTTTTATAATAGTGAGGGATATCATTATACAAAGGGTGATCTTTAGAATGTATTGTTAAAACTGTACCTTTAGTAAAAGTAGTAATTCCCATTTCAGGAATAGTTGCTGTAATTTCTTGGATAAGTTCATAGTCCCCAAGTATCTCATCTAAAGGAGTAGTATTAATATAGGGTGGTTTTTTAGGTTCATTTTCTTTAGTATAAGGAAAAATTTCATTTAAAGTTTTTCTCCTTCTACCACAACCACAATCTTCTTTTCCTGCCATTTTAGCTACTTTATCTGCTACCTTATCTAAACCCGTAGCATGGGTTATTTTAGCGATTGTATCACCAAATCCTTCTGATTCTTGTTTTGGGTTAAAATTCTTCATAAGTGTTATCTCTATTTCCTATTTCTTCTTCCTCTTCCCAGGGAAAAACTAACCATTCATCCCCAACAAGTTCACCATAAATATCAGGTTTAGCAACTTCGTTTTCTTTATAATATAAACAAGCTACTCTAACTTTAGGATAATTTTCTCTTATTTCTTTTACAGTTTTACCTGAATCACAAATATCATCTATAATTAAAATATGTGATAAATCTGCCATTTTAGAAATTTGGATAGCATTTATTTGTTGATATTTGATTCCTGTTTTATGTGATAACCAAGTGGCGGGGATTAATCCACCACGAGGTATCCCATAAATGTAAAAAGGTTTTTTTTCTAAATTATTAATTTTTTCAGCTAGTTTTTCAACAATATCTTTAATATCATCCCAGCTAAGATATATTTTATTATTTAGTTTTATCATATTTTTATACTAAGTCTAAATTAAAGGCTATCGTTATCCTTTCTTTTTCATCTTTTTGTATTGGAACTAAATGAGTAAAAGATGAAGGAAATAATATTATACTTCCAGGAAAACCAATATGTTCTATATTATGATCAGGAAAAATTGTAGGAAGATTTGAATTATTATCTATATATATTACTCCTGAAAGAGTTCCACCATGAGTATGTGGAGGATTAAAATTATCTTTAGTACTATAGTTTATCCATATATCGAAACCGTCAAAATGTCCTCTATTTTCTCTAACAACAACTCTCCTATATAAATTTAATAAGGGTTCATTAGAAATAAAAGAATAATACCTTTCTCCTAAATGGTTTAAATAAGGAAAAATTAAAGAATTAGATAATAAGCTAAAAGGAATAGAACATTGATACGAATTATGGCCTAAATTTATATGATTTTTTAAAAATCCTAATTTACTATTTTTAACTTTATTACATTCTATAACAAAATTATTTAGTTCATCTAAAATTTCTTTTGGAATTATTCCTGAAAGAATAGTAGAATTTTTAATAACTGTAAAATTTTTAAATAAATTATTAATTTTAGATAAAGTATTTTCCATTTTTTAATTATATGGTCCTAAAAGTTCTTCTGGAGGAGTATTGTTAATATAATCTTGGCCAATTAAGTTTCCTAAGTAATTTGCAGTTTTATTTACACTTTCAGGATATCTACAAATAAAACTATTAATACTATATCTAGTACCTTCTGTTATAGGAGTTACTTCATGAACCCAAAAATAATCAGCAGGAAATATTAAAGCATCTCCTTTATTTAAGTTTACTGTGTAATTTCCATTAAAAAATTTAAATTCTCCACCTTTATAATCATCATTTAGATTAAAACTTATACTTCCATATACTCCAGGATCATGGTCTGAATGGGGGTGGATTTCAGAATTAGTTGTATATTCCATAATTCTATAATTATGAGAAAAGTTTAATGCTTCTTTTAATTGATAAGTAAAAAAATACCCAGGTTGATCTAAATAATCTATATAAGTTTCTAAAGCACTTTTTGTTTTTGATTTTATTAGATTAAAATTAGAAGTTTTTGGAAGTAAAGGAACTACCGTAAAAGAAGATTGTCTTTCTTTATTAGTTTCATAATTTAAACTTCTTTCAAAAGAAGATTCGTTTTTTCTTTGTTTAAATTCATTAATCAATCCATCACATTCTTCATGTGTAAGAAAATTAGGAATTTTTAAGGCTAATTTAGTAATATCAAACATTATACAGGGTGATTTCCATTATTAATTTTAATTGAATCAAAAAATTCTTTACGTGCTACATTATTGTTATCAAAAAATACTCCTGATACTTTAGTTGTGACCATTGAAGCACCTTGATGTTTTACTCCTCTACAAGATACACAATTGTGTGTTCCTACAACTGTAACAATAACACCTTTATTGTTTTCACAAATTTTATCTACAGCATTATGGATTGCTGAGGTTAATTGTTCTTGAATTGCTCCTCGTCTACCAAATAATTCTACTATACGATTTAATTTTGATAAACCAATTACTCTACCATTATTTCCAACTACATATCCAATATGCACAACACCTTGTATTGTTTGGTGATGATGCGAACACATAGAAGTCAGCGGTATATTGCGCTCTATAACGACACCATCATAACCATCACTAGGGAATGATGTAATCTCACTCATCGCTGTGTATCTACCAGCCCATAAATCATTTACATATGCTTTAGCAACACGGCGAGGTGTATCAGCAGAATTAGGATCATTTCTCCAATCACATTTTAGTTCATCTAAAAATTTTCCAAATGCTTTAGCAGCACGATCTATCATTCTAGATTTTTCTTTATCTGTAAAAGGAAAGCCAGGTGCTACACCATTAGCAAAACCTTGTTGTACTACTTCTAAATCTGTGTGTTGTTTTTTTCGGGTATTTTCCATATATTAATCATTAAATTTTAATTCAGTTAAACCTTCTTCTGTCCCAAAACCATCTCTAGGAATTACATTAAAAGCAAAACTTTTACGAGGAGTATTTGTAGTATTTTTTTTAACAGCATGTTCTAAATAAGAAGGGAAAAGTAATAACAAACCTTTAGTTGGAAAAATTTCATAAGTAGTGTAACAACTTTCAGGCAAATTTTGAAGGGGTTTTGTTTTATGACCTTGAATAGTACGTGAATAATCGTCATTTCTAAAAAAATATATTTTTGAACTATCATCACCATTATTATCCTCATAAAATAAAACTCCTGAAATTAAACTATTATGATGGCTATGTATTGTATGAGACTGGTTAGGGTGTTTTATTGAAACCCAGGATTGAGTAAATTTATAATTTTGATAATTATATCCTAAATAATTTTCAGCGTAATTTACAACATGTTCTAAAATATAATTTTTTAAATTTTTATATAAATCTTGATTTAAGACATAACTGTTTTTTGATCTATCTCCATATTCTTTAGCTAAAAACTCTTCATTTTTTATAATTAATTCATTATCAAAATGCTCTTTATAATCTTCTATTAAAGTTTTTGGAAGATGGTTTAAATATAAAGGAAGTGGAAAAAGATATTTTACTGAGTATTTAGATTCCATGTGTATTGTGTTTTTTTATCTTTTGATATAACGCTTATTCCTTCCAATGTAATAAACCCTAATGTATAATCCAACTTATCTAAATAGGAAATTATGTGAGAAGGTTCTATAATGTTTTTTACCCACATATCGTGGAGTACTGGGAGTTTACTTGAAATCATTATACTTCTCTTTGATCGTTAAACGCCATAATGTGAGCTCGACCTGTAAATCTCCATCCTCTATCTCTTACAAAATCCATAACTACAGGGTAAGATTCAAATAAATTTTCCCTAACATCACCAGCAGGCATTGCCCATACTTTGTGATCTGGAATATTTAAATCTTTTAGGAATTCTTCAACTTCTGGAACCATTGAAAGCTCTTTGTCAAGGACAGGCTTAATATGGTAGTCATCATGATAATCAATACTCTTTTTAATTGCATCTTTATTTACTCTGAATTTGTTATGTCGGTTAACCATTTTTTGGTCTGTAATTGCTCCTTGAGGAGTTTCAACTCCAACCACAGGAACGCTATTAGAAAACTTAGGACTAATACTAAGAAGACCAATGGGATAGTCAGTAGCAAGAAAATGACTTCCTTCAGTCTCAATAGTAATGAATATATCTCTTTCATTAGCAAGGTGTGTTAATTCGTTTACAAGTGCAGAATGCATCGTGGGTGAACCACCAGTAAGCATCATCTCTTTTATATGAGGATGCTTATCGTACATGTCAATTATATCTTGGAATGTATATTTTCCTTTTTCAGGGTGAATTGAAGTATACCAGCTATCACACCAACCACCTTCACCAAAATAACAGCGGTGGGTGCATCCTGAGGTGCGAACTACGATTGTGGGGTATCCTTGTCTAGAACCTTCTGATTGTACTGCTGTATAAACTTCGACGATTGGGAGAACCTTAGAGTAGTCCTCTATTCTTTTGAGCATATGTGAATTTTTTTAAGTGGTTTTACTGTCACTCGACCTTTTTAATGGTCTAAATATAATATAACTATTTTAGATAACCAAATTTATAATCGATTTTCTATATATCTTATTTCTCTTTTTAGATCTTCGATTTGTTTTTGTTGATCTTGAACTACTTTAATAAGTAATGAAGTTAATTTAGTATATTTAATACCTTCTACTTCTCCTTCTTTACTTTTCTTAACTAATTCAGGTAAATGTTCATTTACTTCTTCAGCAATTAAACCATAGTCTCTTTTTCCTGATTCTTTCCAATCAAAAGTTACAGGGCGTAAACTATGAATGATATCCCCAGAATCTAAAGTCTCTATATTTTCTTTATATTTTAAAGCTGAAGTTTCTGTTAAAGAATTAACGGAAATATCATTAAATGTTACATTATCTGATGTTCTAAGGTTTTGGTTCATTAAGTGTATTTCAGTTGCACCTTGACCTGTATTAAGGTTACCAACTATGGTAAGAGTAGATCCATCAAAAGTTAAATTTGCTTCAGCATTACCACTAGTAGAGTCTATAGAGGTTACAACTCTATTATTTGCAGAATTAGCAACATTATATCCAGCTACTCCTGTTAATCCTGAACCATCACCAGTAAATGAACCACTCATTGATCCACTAAATTCTCCGTCTCCTGTAGAAGCAAATGAAGAAGTGGTTGCATCATTGGCAAAACTAGCAGATGTAACATGAGATGCTGTAATTGCATATGAAGCCGTAACAGCTGTTAATGCATGGGATGCTGTATCGGGTACATTTAAAGCATGAGATGCTGTAGTAGCAAAATTTGCTATTGAAGCAGTACCTATTAATTCTCCTAAAACAGATCCAGTTAAGGATCCTGAGAAAAATGAATATAAACTAGCAGAGAATGAACCTGTAAATGGACCATCACCACTTTCTGCAAATGAAGTTGAAGTAACATTTATAACTGAAGTTGAAATTGCTAGAGAAGCTGTTTCAGAAAATGATGCAGATTCTATACTACCTAAAACTAAAGATGCTGTTTCAGCATATGAAGCACTACCCTCTAATTGACCTATAAATTTAGTAGCGGATAAAGTATCAGTTTGTGGTACATAAGTTAAACCACTATCCGTTTTTACTTGTGCTTCACCTATATTTGATTGTGCAAATAATATATAGTGACCTGCGGCACTTGATTCTTCAGGTGTAATATTTAAGTTTGAAGAAGCTAAAGCATGAGACGCCGTAGTAGCAGAATCTGCTTGGGAGGCAGTAACTGCTCTTTCAGCATTGGAAGCTGAATCTACCAACCCAAAAAATGAACCACTAAAGGATCCACTCCAATTCTCACTATAAGCTGAACCACTAATTGTAACACTTCCTGTAAATTCATGTGTATCTGAAGTATCATCTCCAAATTTTGTTGAACCTGAACTATAAATTACAGATGCAGTTTCATAAATGGTTTCTAGATAGCCAATAGATGCTGTACCTGTAACTTCTAAATTACCAGTAATATGAAGAGTACCACTAATAAATTGAGAGCCAGTAAGTTCATATGAACCACTTAATGAACCAGTTCCAAAACCGTTTTGAAATAATTTCTCTTCTAATTGTACAAGTTGTCCGTAGGTGGATCTTATAGTTCTATTGGTAAGTGTAGACATTTATAGCTAGGTTTATATCAATAAATATATAAAAAAGGCCGCTATTAGCGGCCAATTTTCATTTATGCATCACCTAATACGGCTGCTGTAGAATGTTCTTCTAATAGTTTTTCTACATGCGCTTTCGCAACTGAGTATTCAACTTCACCACTTTCATCCTCATATTGAACAGGATCGTCCACACCGAGTGTGATAAAAGCTTCAATACGTTCCACTGATGAAGCGGATTTGTAATCGCTATTGCCGCTAGGATAGGGTTTATAAGAAGTATTAGTACGTTTGTATACTTCATTAAAATCAATTCCGAGCTCGTTAACCAATGTTTGTCCATCTTTTAAAATTCCAAGTTTATCAGTTTCTAAATATGGTGTAAAATATCCTACACGATCTGCATCCCAATTACCGTTTCTAAAAGCTGCATCATCTGCATCTCTAAATTCTTGTCTACAATCTGGGTAAATCGCGTGGTCACCAGAATGAATACCTAAAGCAATATCACAATTTTCTTCTGTACGATTTGCAATAGATAAAGCTACAGCTTGAGTAATAGAAGCAAACATTTTGTTTCGGTTAGGTACAACTGTTTCTTTCATGTTATCATTCTCATAATGTCCTTCTGGTACATCATCTCCTCCATCTACTAAAGCTGAATCAAGTAGATCTACTAGTCCATTTAATTGAATTTGACGATAAGTTACTTTGTGACCATTATCCGCTAGATAATCGATTAATGATTGAGCTCTTTCTAACTCAACTCTGTGTTTTTGACCATAATCGAATGAGATACCAGTTACAGTATCGTATTCAGATAGTGCTCTTAATAATAGTGTGGAACTATCCATTCCTCCACTTAATGAAACTACGACGTGTTTAGCCATGTTTAATTGAATTTAAAATTGTGCCAGGTATGTTTTGGATATAGGCTAATCCATTAATTTTACGAAATCGTTTTACATTTTTTAATACATTCTCATAATTAACTTTATAGGGGTCAATATCAAAATATTCATTCATATTTGCTTTAGGTTTTTCTACTAAACCTTGTCTAGTATAATCTATATTTTCTAAAGCAGACATTATTGGATTTGATGTATCAATTGATTCAATTTGAGGGTGGTTGTTATACCATCCAAATTCTTGAGGTACAGCACAACCTAATAGATGAAATTTGATATCTTTAAAATTAGGATCATTTAATAAACTTTTTACAAAGTTAATTCTACCTAATGCTTTATCTAAAGCCGTATCACCATACCAAGTAGCACCGTAAGATATATTTAATTTTTTATACCCTAAATCTTTAAGTAAAGTAGCACATAAAAAGGCTGATTGTCTATCCTCGCCTTGTACTACAGCTGTTATTTTAGTCTTTTTAGGATATTTGTATTGTAACCAATATTTTGCTTGAGCCGCTGTTTGAGAGCTTTTCATCCAAACATCAGGTACAATAAATTCATCTGGTTCTATTTCTTGTATCCAATGTAGTAAACGTTTGTGGTCATAGGCTTTACCTAATTCATGAAGTGAGTTATCCATAATAATGTAACGTCCTCGTTTTTTAGATTCATAAAAGAACTCTCTATATTGTTCATCTTGATCTAAAAGATGAGGTAAACAATAATCGTAATCGTTAAATAAACGACTATTATTTAGTAAACATCTTGGTACCTCGTGACTAACCTTCATATATGGCACTATTTTTATTGTGCTCTCTAAATTCTACTTTTACTACTTTTACTCTACCATCTGTTTCTTCTTGGATAAATGGATTTATTTTATCATAGATAAATTGAGCAAAACGTTCTGCTCCTGTAGCTGGGATAACACGAACTTGGGCAGCACCTACTTCATTCATTTTTAGGAATGATTCTACAAATGGGTCATCTTCAGCAACTAAAAAAGTATGGTCAAACATATAATCCATCCAATCTTTAGGAGATAAACCATCAATAGTGCCTTTAGCTCTTTTCATTCCACCAAAGTCCCAAACCCAGTTTCTATCATCTAAATCACCTTCAAACCACAATTTAAAAGAAACTCCATAACCATGTAAATACTTACAATGTGTTGTTTCAGCTTTCCATTGTCTAAAGACACAGCTAAAACCATCAAAAACTTTTGTTGATGTATATTTACCCATTTATTTGATCTTTTAACATTGTTAAACCATCAATTACCTCCTCCAATACTTTAGGTGAAAATGTAATGCCTTTTTTAGTAGGTAAGCGTTTACCATCTTCAGCATCGTAAAATTCTCTTACATCTACATACTTATGTCCTTCATATTCACGAAGTTCAATTTGTACGTAGTTTGATTTATTTTTCTTGATTTCAATTATTTGACTAGCCATTATAAAAGTTTAAAATTGCTTCTTTTTGTTGTAATCCTGTCAATCTACCAACAGCTTCTCCATTCTCCACGAGAATTAGAGTAGGGATATTTCTTACCCCGTATTGTATAGATAAGTCTTGATTATTATCTACATCGATTTTTTCGTAATTGATTTGGCCTGATAGTGATTCCATAATGGGGCCTAACATTTTACATGGACCACACCATGCTGCTGAGAAGTATAATATCTTTTTCATTTATTTAATTTTTACTCAAATTTTTTATTTAAATATGCTTGTCCAAATTGTTCTACTAATTCATTATAAACCTTATCATAATCAAATTCACCCTTAGGGGGTAGTGGAGGGATATATAATTTATAATTAGTACTATTTTTACAGGACCATGATCTGCTAAATTTTTGTATACTATCTAATTTAAAAGCCATAATCTTTTATTTATTTATTTTTTTACTTTTATTATTTTCCATGTTTTTTCACATTGTTCAAAACTGTAACCTTTAGCTACCTCTTTTAAAATTTGTTTATAAATAGGAGAATTCATTTCGCAACGATAAGGTCCTTTACGCATACATTAAAATTGTTATTACTAAACCTATAATATAAAATACTACCCAACGTTTATTGATATAATTCTTTTTTTCTTGGGTTGTTTCTCTAAACTGAGTGTTAATTATGTAGTCTTTATATAGTGTAAAGAATATAAATACAACTGTAAAGATTATAAGTTGAAAAAGTATCATACTAATTCTTCAATTATTCCTACTACTTCTGATCCTACTAATATACCTGCTGCTAATGAAAGGTTAAAAGGTATTAACACATATCCTAAGATACGAATTCCTGATTTAATAAATGAGATTATTTGATGTGCTTTTGGATCAGGCAGTTTTTCTAGGTCTACCTCTTTTTTTAATTTGCTCATAACTTAAATGTATTATTTTATATTTGTCGTCCATATGATAATAAAAATCAATCAGGGAACCACTAAAGTTCGCCATCTCCTCTTTTACTTGGTCCTTGCTAACACGAAAGTATTTAGGGAATTCATTGTATAGAGTTGTTAATTTGTCATGTTCGTCTTTTTCAAAGTCTTCAAGTAAACGTTTACGACGTGCTCTTAATACAGCACCTTTTTCAACAAACAAACCATCATCACCTTTACATTCGATTTCTAAATCATTTAAATCATGTTCAACCCATGCTGCTTGATACCAAAAATGTGAAAAATCAAAATCACCATTTAAAATACGATCGCGAAGTGGTTGACGACTATCTAATGGTTTCTTTTTGACATCATAGATTCTCCACCAACGAAATTGATTGTAGTTGAGTTTCTGTAATTTAGAAAACTCCCTTTGTAAACGAGAACGTGATAATGTAGGATTAAATACCATATTTCTGCTTATATCGATTAATGAATATTTCCCCCATACCAACTTCTTTAATAATTGCTTTTGCGGGAATACCGGGTATAATATAATTACAATCTATCAAATCGT
>JACKZZ010004825.1_pt1 | contig 24281 bp, 23 predicted proteins | sample 8027871 | NCBI WGS metagenome assembly JACKZZ01 (sample SAMN15724774, study PRJNA655200) | protist metagenome | isolation source: fluorescence activated cell sorting (FACS) single amplified genomes of... | place: USA: West Boothbay Harbor, Gulf of Maine | collected 2000-07-19 | reverse complement strand
ATTTGAAAATAGTTCAGGATTTAGTATAACAATTATTGATACAAATAGTTATAGTTTTAATTGTGGAAGTAATGCAACTGTAACGGAAAATTCAGGAGGAATGTTTGTAACTGCAGGACCAGTTACTCTAACACCATAATGGCATATACATTAGCAAATTTACAAGATGATATTAGAAATTATACTGAAGTTGATAGTAATGTTTTAACTACAGGTATTTTAAATACTATAATTAAAAATTCTGAAAATAGAATTTATAGAGATGCAGATTCTGATGATAATAGATTTTATGCTACTTCAAATTTAGCAGCTGGAAGTCGATATGTTACAATACCATCTGATTTAAGATTTATCAGATATGTTCAACTAACAGATTCTAATAATAAACAAACTTTTTTAGAAAAAAGAGATACAAGTTTTATGGCTGAGTATTATAATACACCAAACACAGCTTCTGGATTACCTAAATATTATGGTAATTGGGATGCTAATTATTGGGTAGTAGCCCCTACTCCAAATAGCACTAATTTAATAACTTTAGCTTATACAAAACAACCAGATTCAATAACAGCTTCACCAGGAAGTACTCAAGGAACTTACACAAGTAATAAATATCAAGATTTACTTTTGTACGCTTGTCTGGTAGAAGCATATGGATACTTGAAAGGTCCCGCAGATATGTTACAATACTACGAAGGATCTTTTAAAAGAGCTTTACAATCGTACGCGATCGAACAACAAGGTCGAAGACGCCGGGATGAATGGGAAGATGGAACCATTCGTACTCCTTTAAAATCTGAATCACCATCAAAATACTAAGGAGATAAAAAATGGCAAATATAGTACCTGACTCTTTTAAAACAAACCTACTTGGTGGTACGTTTGATTTTGATTCATCTGGTGGATCAACTTTCAAATTAGCACTTTATACAACACAAGCTGGTTTTAGTACTTCAACAACTGCTTATACGACTTCCAATGAAGTTTCTTCATCTGGTACGAATTATACTGCAGGTGGAAATACTTTAACTAACAATGGTGTTGCTATAGCAAGTAATGTTGCATTCGTTGACTTTGCAGATTCTACTTTTAGTTCTGTAACGTTATCAGCAACAGGGGCATTGATTTATAAAGGTTCAAGTAATGAAGCTGTATTAGTATTAGACTTTGGCGGAACAAAAACTGCAACTAACGGTGATTTCGTTGTTCAGTTTCCAACTGCAAATTCTTCTAATGCAATCATTAGACTTGGCGACGCGTAATAATTAAAAGGAAATAGTAATGGCATTTGTACTCAACGACAGAGTTAAGGAAACATCTACTACGACAGGGACTGGTACGTTCAGTTTAGCCGGAGCAGAAATTGGTTTCGAAAGCTTTGTATCTGGAATAGGAACTACTAATAGTACGTTCTATGCAATTTCAAACGATGGAAAAAATGAATATGAAGTTGGTATTGGAACTGTAACAGATGCATCGCCAGATACTCTTTCAAGAACTACAATTATTTCGTCAACAAATTCTGATAACGCAGTAAACTTTACATCAGGAACTAAAACTGTATTTTGTACATATCCCGCAAAACGTGCGCCGTCTGCAAGTATGACAGCCACAACTTATGTAACAACACACTCGTCAACAATCTCGGATGTTCAAACAATGGACTCAGGAGTTTTAGCAGGACCGGTAACGGTTTCAGGTAGTGTTACAGTAACAGGAACATTGGTAATTATATAATGAGTCAAATAGAAGTAGATAAAGTAATACCACAATCAGGAACAGCCTTACAGGTTGGTGAATCAGGTGATACGATTACTATTCCAGCAGGTGCAACCATTACTAATAATGGTACTGCAACAGGATTTGATACAGATACTAATGATAAAGTAAAAGTATCTGCTAACGATACAACAGCCGGTTTTTTAAATGGTAAATTAGTTGCAGGTACAAATATATCTTTAACTGAAGGTACTGATGGTGGTAATGAAACTCTTACTGCTGCTCTTTCAGGAACAATTGCAACATCACAAATTGCAAATGACGCAATCACATTAGATAAAATGGCTCCAGGTACAGATGGTAATATTATTTCATATGATGCTTCTGGTAATCCAGTTGCAGTTGCAACAGGAACTGCAGGACAAATTTTAACAAGTGCAGGAGCAGGAGCTCCTCCAACTTTTGCAGATGCTGGTGGTGGAGATTATGTTAAACTTTCATCTGGTACGACAGGAAGTGTAGCACAACTTCTTTTTGCAAATAGCGTATTTGATAGTAATTATTCAACTCATATTATTGAATTAAATATTACATCATCATCAAATAGTGATAGTGGTTTTGTTAATATGCATTATGATGACGCTTCTACTTTTAGCAGTAATTTTACAAATGTATCAGGAACAAATTTACAATTAAATAGTAGTAACACTAGTCCAGAACAAAATGGTAGTGTAGAGGACTCAGGAGTTATGAGAATAGCAACAGATGGTTGGAGAAGTAACGCAGGGCCACAACCAATCATTATTGAATGTCATAATATGAGAACTGACGATGTAAAATACTTTTATTGGAGAGCATTACATTTGAATATGGATGCAAACCAAAGATTAATAGTTAATTATGGTGGTGGCACTGCAAGATCAGTTTCTACAACAAGTTCTTTAAAATTTGCATCACAAAATGGTTGGAATTTTGGAGAAACTAAATACGCAGTTTATGGAGTAAAATAATATGACAGATATACCAGAAATTAACAGAGTAGCACATATAGGTAAAGGTACAGATGAAATTAACTATGTTGATTTAACAGATGAACAAATTATTGAAAAAAATAATTTTAAAACTGAATGGTCTAATAATGCTTTTAACAGAGAATTAGATAAATTAAGAAATAAAAGAAATAATCTTTTAATAGAAACAGATTGGATGGCTAACTCTGATGTAACTATGAGTGATGCTATGAGAACTTATAGACAAGAATTAAGAGATTTAACAAATGGTTTAGATACAGTTGAAAAAGTAGAAGCTGTAGAATTTCCAACAAAACCAAGTGAATAATTATGAGTGAAGTAAAAGTAAATAAAATTAGTCCAAGGTCCGGGACCGGTGTACAGCTAGGAGATAGTGGAGATACTATAACTATTCCTGCAGGTGCAACACTAACGGGTACTCAGAACATTGCAAACACATCTTTAGTAGGTTCAGGACAAATTACAATTAATGGTACTGCGGTAGCATTAGGTGGATCTATTACTTTAGTTACAGAAACAAGACCAACAGTAACAGGTATCAGTCCTTCAGCGATTGAAAATACACAAACAGCAGTTGTTATTACAGGAACTAATTTTGTATCCGTTCCATTAGTTACAGCAATCAACTCAACTACCGGTGCACAATTTATAGCGGATGAAGTTACATATACTTCAGCTACAAGTATTACAGCAAAATTTACTATTTCAGTTGATGCAAGTTACAAATTATACGTAGAGAATCCAGATGGTAATGCAGTTCAAACTGGAGCTATATTAACAGTATCAGACGTACCCGCTTGGCAAACTGCAGCAGGTACACTAGGAACATTTTCAGGAGCAACAAGTATTGGAACAATAACTTTAACAGCAACAAATTCTACAGGGATGGCTGTACAATCAGGATCGTTACCTGGTGGAATTACATTGAATAGTGGATCAGGATCTAGTACACTAACAGGTACTGAATCAGGCGCTTCTGCTGACACAACTTTTAACTTTACAATTAGAGCAACAGATGCTGAAGGTCAAACAGCAGATAGAGCATTTAGTTTAACATTTACATTTGGAGCTAACAACTCTATGAGTTTCAACTAGGATATTATTATGGCAAACAGTTACTTATCACATACAACTTCAACACCTACTAATAGTGATAAAGCTACACTTTCATTTTGGTTAAAAAGATCATTACTATCTTCTGGAAGAGGTGTATTTGCAGAAGATACGAATGGTACTAATAAATTTGCTTTTATTTTAGGTTCAAATGATACAATAAGTATTTTTCAAGAAACTGCCGGTACTGTTGATATTAACCTAGTAACTAATAGAAAATTTAGAGATACTTCAGCTTGGTATCATATTGTTGTAGCCTATGATAGTTCACAAGGATCAGCAAGTGATAGAGTAAAGCTGTATGTAAATGGTTCTCAAGAAACATCATTTAGCACATCAACTTATCCATCTTCAAATGTAGATTTTAGATTTAATAAAAGTGGTATTGCACAAGAAATAGGTAGGTATGAGGGTGGTAATTATTTTGATGGTTATTTAACCCATGTTTCATTTGTAGATGGTCAAGCATTAGCTCCTACTGTATTCGGTCAAACAGATTCTACATCAGGTATCTGGAAATTTAAACAACCATCTGGTGTTACTTGGGGTACAAATGGTTTTTGGTTAAAATTTGAAAACTCTGGTAACTTAGGTTTAGATAGTTCAGGTAACTCAAACACATTCACAGTTAATGGTAATGGTAGACAGGCACTTGATACACCATCGAATGTTCATGCTACTATGAACCCTTTAGATAATGGTGCAGGTGGTACAACTATACTACTTGCTAATGGAAATAATACATTTATGGCAAATTCAGGTAGTGGAGATTATGGATTGAAGTCTACACTAGGTGTTAATTCTGGAAAATATTATTGGGAATTTAAAGACATGGCACAAGGTCAAACTTGTGGCACATGTGAAATGGATATGAGAATTGTTATAAATAAAAATGGTGGTTCTGGTTTAGTTGGAAGTCAAAATTGGACAGTTCAAAGATATAGTTCTAGTGAAATGAATATTTATAACAATGGTACTTATTCAAAAATAAGTACATTATGGGGTGGTTCAAATTCTGGAGATATTTATAGCATTGCTTTAGATTGTGATAATGGAAAAATATTTATGCAAAAAAATGGTGGGGGTTATAAAGATTTATCTGGTAATACAGGAGACCCTGTAAATGGAACTAATCCAACATTTAGTGGCTTAGCTACTGATGGTTCAAAATATTATGGTGCATGGACAGAAAACAGAGGAAACGCAGATAATTCTTGTCATTACAACTTCGGCAATGGCTACTTCGGAACAACAGCTATATCTTCTGCAGGTTCAAATGGTAATGGATCTTTATTTGAATATGATGTACCATCAGGATATTACGCATTAAACACTAAAAACATTAACACTTACGGATAAAAATTATGGCTTATAGTACAATTGTAAAACCTGAAGATTATTTTAATACTAAACTTTATACTGGTAATAATTCAGCAGGTCATGCAATTACAGGAGTTGGATTTCAACCAGATTGGACATGGATAAAATCTACAGATGGTACTTATAATAATCAAACTTTTGATTCAGTTAGAGGTGCAACAAAAAGTATTGTTACAAATGAATCTGCTGCTGAAATTACTATATCTGGTCTTACTGCCTTTGGAACAGATGGTTTTACTTTAGGTTCAGATGCACAATGTAATAGTGGTGGTCCATTCGTATCATGGAACTGGTTAGGTGCTAATGGAACTTCAGCTAATACAGATGGTTCAATAAGTTCTACTGTTAGTGCTAATACTACAAGTGGATTTAGTATTGTGTCTTATACAGGAACAGGTGCTAATGCTACAGTAGGTCATGGGTTAGGTGTTGCACCTAAAATGATAATTATTAGAAGATTAAATGTTATTGCTAGTTGGAGAATTTTTCATCAAGCGATTGGTAATACAAAGAATTTAAGATTAAATAGTACAGGAGCAGAACAAACTTCTTCTACTATGTGGAATAACACATCCCCTACTTCTACTACATTTAGCTTGGGAAGTTATGATGAGGTTAATGGTTCGTCTGCTCCACATATAGCCTACTGCTTCGCAGAGAAAACTGGTTACAGTAAATTTGGTTCATACGTTGGAAATGGACAAGCTGATGGAACATTTGTTTATACTGGATTTAAACCAGCTTTTGTTATGATTAAAGCAAGTTCTGCGACTGAAAACTGGCAAATGTATGACAATAAAAGACTTGGATATAATGTAGATAATAATATGTTAAGAGCAAATTTAGATAGTGCTCAACAAACAGATGACGATATAGATATTCTTTCTAATGGTTTTAAATTAAGAAGAAACTCTGGTGCGTTTAATACTTCTGGCTCAACATACATCTTTATGGCATTTGCCGAAGAACCTTTAGTAGCTAATTCAGGAAGTAATGGAGTACCAGCGACAGCGAGATAATTATGAGTAGTATATTAAAAGTAGATACAATTCAGGACCAAAACGGTAATCTGATCATCAGTAAAGATTCTGGTGGCGGAGGGTTCCTTAGTCCTTATGCATCTTCATCTACTCCAATAACTTACACTGTAACGGTTGCATCAAAAACTGCAGCTCACCCTTATAATGGTGTAGGTAGTTCTAATGGTTATTTTATTAATGGTATCGAATCACCTATTATTGAGATCAAAGGTAATGACACATCAAAACCTTATCATTATAAATTTGATCAATCAGATGCATCTAACTCTGGACATCCTTTATTATTTTATAACAACGCAAGTAAGACTACAGCATTTACAACAGGTGTAACTACTAACGGTACACCAGGACAAGCTGGTGCTTACACAATGATTGCTGTTGATAGCGATACACCAAATATTTTATATTACCAATGTTCATCACACGCGAACATGGGTAATCATACTTTCTCAACTTCACCTACAGTTAATACAGGTATATTTTTAAAACTACCTGCAACAGATGGAACTGCAGATCAGGTATTAAAAACTAACGGATCAGGTACTCTTTCTTTTGGATCAAGTGTAACTTTTCCAACTATAGGTTCTATCAGTCCAAGTGTAATTGAAAACACTCAAACAGCTGTAACTATTACAGGAACTAACTTTCAATCAATACCTACAGTTGATGCAATTAATGCTTCAACCGGTGCAATCACTACTGCAGACAGTGTTGCATTTACAAATGCAACAACGATTGTTGCAACATTTACTTTATCAGTAGATGGTACTTATTATTTAAGAGCAGAGAACAATGATGGTTTAGCTGTAAGATCAACTAATGCATTATTAACTGTATCTGATGCACCTGCATGGACAACTGCTGCAGGCAGTTTAGGAACAGTGGCCGCAACAGGAAGTGTCAACTTTACAGTTGCTGCAACAAATGCTACAAGTTTTGCTAAGACATCTGGAAGTTTTCCAGGTGGCGTAAGTATTAATGCAAGCACCGGAGTAATATCTGGAACTGAGTCAGGGTCAACGCAAACTACTACTTATACATTTACGATAAGAGCAACGGATGCAGAGGCCCAAACAGCTGACAGACAGTTTACAATTACGATATCTCACGGTGCAACAGGTGGAGGACAATTTAACTAATGGCTAGCACTACATATTTAACAAGAACACCAAGTTCAGCAGGTAATAGAAAAACTTTTACTTTTTCTGCATGGATTAAAGGACAAACAAGAAATCCAGCAGGTACAACTGGTGGTACATTATTTTCTTGTGGAACAGATACAGGAAGTGGTCCATTATTTATAATAGATTTTTTAAACGGACAAAATATAAGAGTTGAAGATACTATAACAGGTGGTAGTCAACCTATTGATATAAGAACTAATAGAGTATTCAGAGATGTTAATGCTTGGTATCATATAGTAATTGCTGTTGATACAACGCAAGGAACAGCTAGTGATAGAGTAAAAATATATGTAAATGGAGTACAAGAAACTTCGCTTTCTGCTACAACCTATCCAGGACAAAATATTGATACATCTGTAAATAATACTCATGTTCATATAATTGGTGGTAGAGCCGCAGGTTTAACTAATAAATACTTTGATGGGTCTATGAGCCATATTCATTTTGTAGATGGAACAGCTTATCCTGCATCTACCTTTGGTTCTACAGATGCAACAACTGGAGAATGGAAAATAAATACTTCTCCTAGTGTTACTTATGGAACTAATGGTTTTTGGATTTTAAAAGATGGTAATTCAGTAACAGACCAATCTGGTAATAGTAACAACTTTACAGTTGCAGGTGGTACACTTACAAAAACAGAAGATAATCCAAGTAATGTTTTTTGTACTTGGAATCCTTTAAATTATGATTTTGCAAATAATCCATCTACATTTGCAAAAGGTAATACACAAGTTACACCAACACAAACTACAGCTTATAACACAGGTGTATCAACTTTGGCTATGCCAAAAGGCAATGGTAAATTTTATACAGAAATTAAATATATTTCTTCTGGAAATGTAAATGGTGGTTTTGGAATTGTCGATATGGATTATGTAAATAAAATATATTATGAAAATTATAATTTAATGGAAGAAACCACTGCAACAACTATTGGTAGAGTTATTTATGGAAAAAATGGTGCTGTAGTAACAGGTGGTGGAGTAGAAACTGGTGGTTTTGGAGGTACTTGGTCAAATGGAGATATTATAGGTATTGCCTGTGATATGGAAAATGGTGCTATTTACTTTTCTAAAAATGGAACTTGGCAAAATAGTGGCGACCCAACATCAGGTGTAAGTAGAACTGGTGCAGTAAATACTTCAGCAGCATCTTGGTGGACAGGAACTAGTCAATGGGGATTATGGTGTGGAAAAAAAGTTAGTACTACTGATTTGTCGTTTCAAGCTAACTTTGGAAATGGATATTTTAATACAACAGCAGTATCTAGTGCAGGAACTAATGCTAGTAATAATGGAATTTTTGAGTATGATGTACCAAGTGGTTATACTGCTTTATCAACAAAAGGATTAAATTTATAATGGCATACACAACAATTAATAAATCTACAGATTACTTTAATACTAAACTTTATACAGGTAATGGTTCAACACAATCTATTACTGGTGTAGGATTTCAACCTGATTGGGTATGGTATAAAAACAGAAGTGCGACTGCAAATCATGGTTTATTTGATGCAGTTAGAGGTGCTACTAAATTAATTCAATCCAATGCTACAGGTGCTGAACAAACAGTATCAGGAGTAACATCATTTGATAGTGATGGTTTTGGAATAGGTTCTGATTCTGATGGAAATGGTAATGGAAACAATATCGTAGCATGGAACTGGAAAGCAAATGGTGCAGGTTCATCAAACACAGATGGTTCTATAAATACAACATACACATCAGTAAATACTACAGCAGGATTTTCAATATCAAAATATACAGGTACAGGAAGTGCAGGAACTATTGGTCATGGATTAGGTGCTGAACCTGAAGTAATTATAGTTAAAAAATTAAATTCATCTGAACAATGGTTTTCTTACCATAAGCCTTTAGGAAATACAGGAGCATTAGTTCTTAATACAACTGCCGCAGTTGCAAATGATGCAGGATATTGGAACTCAACAACACCAACTTCTTCTGTTTTTTCTGTAACATCTAATGGTTCTAATAATGCAAGTGGAGATACATACATAGCCTACTGCTTCGCACCTAAAACTGGTTATAGTAAATTTGGTTCATACACAGGTAATGGAAATGCTGATGGTGCATTTATTTATACAGGATTTAAACCTGCGTTTGTAATTCAAAAAAATACAAGTGTTACTCAAGGGTGGCAACTACAAGACAACAAAAGATTAGGTTACAATCCAGATAACTATTTACTACAACCACATGATTCTGCTGCTGAAAGTGCTTTACAAAGAATAGACCTACTTTCAAATGGATTTAAAGTTAGAACTACAGATGCAGGTCAAAATGCTAGTGGTAATAATTACATCTACATGGCCTTTGGCCAAAGCATAGTTGGTAGTAATAATATTCCGGCGACGGCTAGGTAGCCCGCCATGTACTTTGGCGCAACACCCTTCGCCTCAGCTGCATTTTCAGATGTAGGCTTTAATCCTAATGCATTCGTCAATGTCCTTGGATCAAGGATCAATGAGTCCACAGGTAACCCAACAATTATTGGAAAAGCTTTAGTACTGCCAACTGGTAGTAGATTAAATACTACAATTGGTAATGTTGAAATTAATATTAATCAAATAGTATCTCCAACAGGTCAAAGATTAAATTTCTCTACAGGTTCTGTTACAGTTACTGCAGCAGCTAACTTTGGTGTTACAGGTAGTGGTTATGAAATTGATACAGGAACAGCTAAAGCTATTGATGTAGTAGGTGTATCTGGTAATAGATTAAATTTAGATACAGGATCAGTTGCAACTATTGGTAAAGCAACAATCATTCCAACAGGGTCAAGAATCAATACAGATACCGGTACAGTTACACTTGCATTTAAATACAATGTAACAGGATCAAGAATAAATGCAGATACTGGAACAGTTACAACGACTGCTGCAGCAGGAGTCTTGCCTCAGGGATCAAGGATCAATGAATCTACTGGAGAAGTTACAATTGTTGCAGGAGCAACAATCACACCTACAGGAAGTGGTATTGAAATCGCTATTGGAAATGCTACAGCTAAAGCTAATGCAACAGCTATTGTTACAACCAATAGACAAAACTTATCTACTGGAACAGTAATTGTTAAAGCTAAAGCAACTGCATTACCAACAGGTATAGGTCTAGAAGTAGCGGTACCTACTTCTATTAATATTAAACAATGGGATGGTGTAGTACCAGGCGTCTCACAAACTTGGACAAGGATTCAAACACCGTAATGTTATTTGGAGCAACACCTTTTGCAGCAACTACTTTTGCCGGAGTCGGTATACAGAATATTACTGTATTAGCTAATGGTAATAGATTAAATATAGCAATAGGCAATACAACAGTTAGCTTAATAACTACAGTAAACGTTACAGGACAACAATTTAACCTTGCAACTAACCCTGTAAGTGCTATAACATGGAATCCAATACCCCCAGGGGTTAATCAAGTATGGGTACCAATAGACCCAGACGCATAGGAGAATTATGGCATCAAGTACATCGACAGATTTAAAACTAGAATTAATAACTACAGGGGAAAAATCAGGAACCTGGGGAACTATTACAAATACAAACCTACAAATTTTAGAACAAGCAGCTAGTGGTTATTTATCACTTGCAGTGGGTGGAGCGGACGTTGCTTTATCTTTAGCTAATCACGCTACAGCAAATGGTAAAAATTTATACTACAAATTAACAGGAACTTTAACAGCAGCTAGAACAGTTACTATGCCTGATGGTGCTGAAAGAGTTTTTATAATAGAAGATGCAACAGCAAGATCTTCTTCTAATTATACATTAACAGTTAAAACAGTTTCAGGAACAGGTGTTACTTTACCTGTAGGATCAACAACAGTTTTATATTCTGATGGCACAAACATTACAGGAAAACTACAAACAAAAGGATATTACACACCACCTTCTACTTATACAGCAGTTAATGGTGATCAATTATTAGTTAATACTTCAGGAAGTGGTATTGGTACAGGAGTTACAATTAATTTACCAGCATCTCCTGCAATAGGTAATGAAGTACATTTTATTGATAGTGGTAATGCTTTTGGATCTAACAATTTAACAATCGGTAGAAACAGTTCTAATATTTTAGGTGCCGCTTCTAATTTAGTTGTTTCAACTAATGGTGCTGCATTTACTTTAGTGTATGTCAATGCAACTAGAGGCTGGATATACAAAGATAACATATAGGAGCACGGATCATGGCTCTAATTGATTTTAAAGTCTTACCTGGAATAGATAAACAAGATACTACATCTGGTGCTGAAAACAGATGGGTTGACTGTGATAATACAAGATTTAGATATGGACTACCTGAGAAAGTAGGTGGTTGGTCATCGTTAGTTATAGATACAATTGTAGGTGTTGCAAGACGTCAGTTTGCTTTTGTAGACTTAGATGGAAATAGATACATTGCAATTGGTACAGATAAATTTTTACTTATATATTTTGAAGGTCAATTATATGACATCACACCTTTAAAAACTACACTAGCTTCTTGCACCATTGCAACAACTGATAACTCTGCTATCTGTTCTATAACAAAATCAAATCATGGTTTAAATGCAGGTGATATTATATTATTAGATAATGTAACTTTACCAAGTAGTACAGGTTATCAAAACTCTGATTTTGAAGATAAATTATTTCAAGTAACAAGTGTTACAAGTTCAAGCGTATTTACAATTACACAATCAAGTAATGCAACAGGAACTGTTTCAACAGGAGGTAGTTTAGAAGTTAAACCTTATGAAACTGTTGGACCTGCTGAACAATCTTACGGTTATGGTTGGGGTATTGATACTTGGAGTAACGGCGCATGGGGAGAAGCAGCTTCAGCATCTGACGTTTCTCTTGAACCAGGCCTCTGGAGTTTAAGTAATTTTGGTCAAGTATTAGTTGCAACTATTGCAAACGGAAAAACTTTTACATGGGATGCAGGAATTGCTGCAAGACTTACAACTAGATCATCTACATCAACTTCAGGTTTTTCTACTTCAGCTAATCCAACAGCAACTAGAGTTACATTGGTGTCCCCTACAACACGTCACTTAATTCATTTAGGAACAGAAACTGTTATTGGAGATACAACCTCTCAAGATGATATGTTTATTAGATTTTCTGATCAAGAAGATATAAATGATTATACACCAACTGCAATTAACTCAGCAGGTTCACAAAGATTACAAGATGGAACAAAAATTATAGGCTCATTAAAAGCAAAAGAAACAATTTTAGTTTGGACTGATAATGCTTTGTATACAATGAAATTTATTGGTGCACCTTTTACATTTGGCTTTGAGCAAGTTGGTACCAACTGTGGGTTGATTGGTAAAAATGCAGCTATTGAAATAGATGGTGCTGCGTTTTGGATGTCTAATAATGGTTTCTTTATGTTTGATGGTACAGTTAAATCATTACCTTGTTCTGTTGAAGATTATGTTTATGATCAAGCAGATACAACAAAAGGTCAACAAGTTTATGCAGGTATAAATAATTTATATACTGAAGTAGTTTGGTATTATCCATCAACTAGTTCTGATTACAATGATCAATACGTTGTATTTAATTATGGAGAAGCTATGAAAGGTGGTGTTTGGTATATAGGAACAGAAGCAAGAACTTCTTGGATTGATGCTAGTGTATATCCTAAACCATCAGCTACTAAATTTGATGATTCAGCTTCCGGTACTTTTCCTGTAATAGTAGGTCAATCAGGTTTAGGTCAAACTACTTTATTTGAACATGAAGTTGGAACAGATCAAGTTAATCCTAATGGTACCACAACAACAGTTACATCATTTGTAAAATCATATGATTTCGATATACAATCAAGACAACAAAATGCACAGGGTAAATCAACAGGACCCGGTATATCTGGAGAAGTATTTTTAGCTATGAGAAGATTTGTACCAGACTTTAAAGACTTACAAGGTAATGCAAAAGTAACACTCGCTGTTAAGCGTTATCCTCAACAATCTGATACTAACACTTCTTTAAGCCCCTTTACAATTAACTCAAGTACTGATAAAAAGGATACAAGAGCCAGAGGCAGGTTTGTTAATATCAAAATAGAAAATACAGATGTTAGTGAATCTTGGCGTTTTGGTACTTTACGAATCGACATACAACCAGACGGTAAAAGATAATGGCAACTTTATATGATCTAGCAATGCAGTATTTAAATCAGTCTTTACCTAAGACTTTTAAATATGACAGAACTCCCCCTATTGGAATTAACCCACCTACTCAACCAGGTTTTCCAGCAGAACCTATAAAAAAAATATTACCTGTACCAGGTGGAAACGAAGATGGATTTAGTGTTTATAATCCTGATCCTAATAGAACAAGAACATCAGATCAATATAGTCCTTATAATTATAGAACTGCGTCTGAAAGATCTTACATTGGAGCACCGGGTGATTATAGTTATTCTTCAGCAACAGAAGCACAAAAAATGATGGATAATTATCCAGAGTATTATACAGGTAATAAACAATTAGAAGGTATACCTGGTATGATACAAGGTTATATGAAAGCTAGTCCGGTAATGCAATTAGCAGGTAAAGGATTAGATGCTTTAGGAAACATGCTTCCTGTAAATCAAAGAGCTATTTTAGAAAATGAATTATTAGGTCAAGGTTTTCAATTAAATGATATTGGACAATTTGTGTCTGATGGTGGAGACGCTTATAAAGAAGATGGTTCTAATATTATGGCAGGATATAATGCTGCTAAAGTAACTAGACAAACTTTTGATAAAAGAAGAGCTAAAGCTAAAGAAAATATGACACCTGAAGGTTTTGAAAAATTTAACACAGCACTTACAGCAGCCGAAGATAAATTTTTTGGTGGATCAGGTAAGGCAACAACTGTTTTCAACGATAAACTTAAACAAAAAGATATAGATGATGGATTTATTAATGATCAAATTCCTACGTATGATGAAGAAATAAAAACATCAACGTATTCAGAAGATGAAGAAGATGATATATTAGATTACACAAATCCAAATATTTATAATACTAAAAGTATTTATACATCAGTACCTACAAGCACCTATGATGAAGCAGGTCTTGAATTAGGCGGAGATGGAACAGGTTCAGTTGGTTCAGTTGATCCAGCAGGAATTAATTCTATAGATTCAACTGTATATGCAGATAAAAATAATGAAGGTAGTACAAGCACTTCAGGTTTAACTTATAATCAGGGTGGAGGTCAAGATGGTTCTTATGATTTTGTAGAACAGAATTTTGGAAATCCAGATCCATATAGTGAGGATAATTTTATGGTTGGTGATACTAGCAAAGCTTCTCCGTCTGGAAATATTTTTGATGGAGGATCAACTTATGATGAAGCTGGAGTAGATACAGGTAGTGGTAATGATAATGGAAACAATAATAGTAGTGGAACTCATTGTTGTACAGCAGCTAATGAACGTGGCGACATGACATTAACTGAAGTTAAAAAACTTAGAGCTTGGCATAGAAAACAATCTAAAATTTGGCAAAAAGGATATGATGTTTGGGGTAAAGTAATTGCTGATAATCTTGTTGCTAAGTCTAAATGGCAATCTGACAGAGTAAGAGATTTTTATAATCATAAAATTTATAAAAAAAGAACTATAGGTTCTATATACGCAGATATAGTTATTTATCCAATGTCAATGATTATAGGATCTATATTAACTGTAATGCCTCCTATTTTAGGATATCAAGAAAATAAAAGACATGGCAAAAGTAGTAATTAGATTACCAGAGCCTAAAGAAGAGTACGACTTTTCTAACCAAAAACAAATTAACAGAGCAATTGCTTTGATTGTAGAACAATTAAACTCTACGTTTTTAAACGAACAGAAACAAGAACAAGAAAGGTTTGCGTGGCTTAATGGCTAATATATATACAAATGCAAAAGTAGACTTAACTACTACAGGAGAAACAGTTTTATATACAGCGCCCTCTAATTCTAGAGCAATCGTAAAATCTTTATTGGTATCAAATGATGCTGGAAGTGCAGCAACAATAACAGTAACATTAACTAATGCAGCTAGTGCTGTATTTAGTTTATTTAAAACAAAATCAATAGCTTCTAATGCTAGTGAACAACTACTAACAGAACCATTAATTTTATTAGAAAGTGAGGTATTGAAAGTTACCGCATCTGATGCTAATGAGTTACATGTAGTAGCATCTTTACTAGAAATTAACAGAGATTAAGGAAAAAATATGGCATTTAAAGAAGAAGGATCAGTAGCATACACAATGATAAATGGTAAAAAAGTACCTGTTGTTAAGTGTGAAACTGAGGTAGTATTAAGAAATACTCAAACAAATTATGAGTATAATTCTGATAAAGAAGCAGAAGATGATATTAATAATGTAGAAACAGCAACACAAAGGGAACACGTGACAAGATCATTAAAAATTAAAGTAGCAGCAATGCCACCATTAGGAGCAGGTTCAGAGTAATGCCAATTTCAAGATCACAAATGCCAAGACAAATGTACGGACTAGGAAGTTTCGTAAAGTCTATTGGTAAAGGAATTAAAAAGATAGTTAAGTCACCTATAGGTAAAGCAGCTATATTAGGTTTTGGTGCTAACGCATTAATACCTGGAGGATTAAGTTCTTTATTTAGTGGAAGTGGTTTACCTGGTATGTTTGGTAAAGCTAAAAGTTTTATAGGTGGTCTATCAGGTATGCAAAAATTTGGAGGAGCTTTAGCTCTTGCTGGTGGTGCATTTGGTGGTATGGAAGATCAACAAATAGAAGAATTAAAAGCTAACCCAGAAGCTTTAGCAAATTATTTAAGACAATATTATTCTAATTTAAATCAAGATGCTACACCAACACAGATAGAAGAATTTGTACAAAGAAACATGAAAGCTGGTGGTGGTAGAATGGGTTATGCAGATGGAACAGAAGAAATAGTTCAACCTTCAGCTTCTATGATGGTAGATACAACAACTTCTAATCCTATACCTAATGATGCTCCTCAAAAAGAAATATCAGAAGTAGCAAAAATTATGCTTGGCCCTGGTAGATCTGGAATTGGAGAACCAGAAGATGGTACAATGAAAGGTTATCAATTTTTTAGAACAAAATATTTACCTAAAAAAGTAAAAGAGATATCAGAAAATTTTGGTATTGAAGAGAGTGATGTTTTAAGAATGATTAGAGAAGAAATGATGCAGTATATAGATACACCTAAATCACTTGAAAAACCTAAAATGGCTTATGGTGGTAGAATTAAACGTGCTTACGGGTCTGATGAATTAGTGGAACAGGCTTCAGGGATTGAAGGACTAGATATTAATATTAATCCTAAGGGTGTAAAAGAGTTAGATTTACGAGAAACAGGTGGATTTATTCCTCCAGTTGGTGTAAAAGAAAAGGCAGATGACATTCCTGCAATGTTATCAAACAACGAATTCGTATTTACTGCTGATGCTGTAAGAGCAGCAGGTGGTGGTAGCGTAAATAAAGGTGCTCAGATTATGTATGACACTATGAAAAAATTAGAAAACGGAGGAACAGTATAATGGCAATTACTGAAAGTAGAGTCAGGCCACCGGAATTTATAGAAGCAGCGGGTAAAACTTTTTTAGAAGATCTTTCTTCTGCAGTAGGTGATTATAAAGGTGCTGATCTTTCCAAAGTATATGGTGCTCAAAACGTAGCAGGATTAGATCCTTTACAACAACAAGCTATTAAAGAATTACAATCAGGTATTGGTGCATACGAACCATACATTCAAGCTGCAGGAGCTGCTACAGGTCCTACAGGCTATCAACAGTTTATGTCTCCTTATCAACAGGATGTCATTAATCAAACATTAAGTGAGTATGATCTTCAAGCACAAAAAGGTTTAGGTAATATATCTCAAAGTGCTATAGCTTCTGGTGCTTTTGGTGGTGCAAGAGAAGGTGTTGCACAAGCAGAATACATGTCAAACTCAGATAGAAACAGAGCAGCTTTAAATGCACAATTACTAGGTCAAGGATTTACACAAGCTAATCAATTAGCACAAAATCAATTTAGTAATCAAATGAATTTAGCTCAAAATGTTCCTGCATTACAAGGTCAACAAGTTGCAGGTCTAACTACATTAGGTGGAGCATTACAAGCACAAAGACAAAATGAATTAACTGCTAACCAACAATTAAATATACAAAATTTAAATCAACCATTAACTGCAGCACAGCAATATGGTTCAGGTGTAACACAATTAATTGCAGGTTATCCTGGTAAAACTAAACAAGAAGTAACACCTAATCCAAGTGGCCTACAATCTTTAATTAGTGCGGGATCAGGATTAGCAGGAATTTACAGAACATTAAACCCAGTACAGAAAACATAATGAGCAGAGTATTTAGAAGACCAATGTTTAGAGGTGGATCTACCAATATGAATGGTATTATGTCTGGTATTGAAGATAGAAAAAATTATGCTAATGGACCAGAAAATCCATCTGCTGGAGATAGATACAAAGAGATATATGATAAATATGCACAACCAACTATTGATCCACTTGGTAAATATTTAATTTCTTCTTCTTTAAGAGGTTTTTCTGAAAACAGAGGTGGAAGTACTTTAGGTAATTTAGGTTTAGCATTTGGCGGTGAAAACTTAAATACATTATTTTCTGATATAGAAGGTCAAAGAACAGGCAAAAGAGACATGGAGCTTGCTAAACTAGGTTATGATATTGATGAAGAAGAAAGACAATCAGCTATTGCAAGAGAAGATAAAATAAGAAAAGAAAGTCAAACATTTGATCAAAGTTTATTAAATCAAGAAATACAAGCCAAAGCTAATCTTGCTGATTTGAAAAGAAAATTTGATGCAGAACAAAAAGGTTCTGATAGAGCAAACAAAATTGCAGTTGAAATTCAAAAAGGTGAAAATGAAATAGCTGAACTTCAATTTAAAAAAGATAACCCTGAAATAGGTAAAGAATTTGCAGCTCAAACAACAGCAGAAAGATTTAAAACACTTAGTGCTGGATATAGAAGTGACAGCTCATCTCCACCTATTAAAGAAAATGCTAATGCTTTAGCTGATTTTAGATTAAAATATGCTGCTAATGAACCTTATTATGAATTAAAATATGATTATAGTAACAAAAGTAAAAAATATGAAGCTAATTTTTCAGGTATTCCTATAGGTGGTTTAACTTATGATCCAACAAAAGGAAAAGCTTATAGAAGAAATAAAGACGGAAGTTTTACAGAATTAAGTCCAATAGATTTATCACCATTAGATGTTGATGGTACGGAGTAAACATGGCTACACTAGTCATAGATCCAGTTACGGGGAAACTAGTCCGAAAAGACTCTTTAACTAGTAATAAAAATAAAGAAGACATCAATAAAAATCTATATACCGGTACAGACGAAACCGATATTGAATTACCAGACGCAGAAGATAATAATGAAGTTAGTGGTGCTACTGCTTTTGCAGCAGGTTTAGCATCTGGTGTTATTAAAGTAGGTGAAGGTGTTGTATCATTAGGTGCAGAGTTAATTGATTTAGGTGTAGATACAGATACAGCGGCATCTGTTGAACAATTTTTTGATGACTTAAATCCTTTTGAAGAAATTGCAGAACAAAGAGCCGTAGGTAGATTAACAGAAGCTTTTGTTCAAATAGCTGTACCAGGTGGTGCAGGTGCAAAAGCAGCAACGATGGCAGCTAAAGCTTTAAAAGCAAAAAGAGCTGGTAAGTATTTAAATTTCAAAGGTAAGAATCTTAAAAAAGGCACAGCTAAAGCAAAACAATTAAATGATTTATCAGGCACACAAAGATTTGCAGCAGTGGTTGCAGGTGGTGCAGCCGGAGAAACATTAGTAGCCGATGTAGAAAAAATAGGAACGTTTGGAGATTTATTTGAAGGAGGTCCCACTCAATTAGATAGAGAAATATCTGAAGATTCTTCAGAAGATGCATCAAGAAAACTAGCAAACAGATTAAGATTTGGTGCTGAGTCTACATTACTTACACCATTTGTTTATGGTGTTGGAGCTGGCGCTAAAGCATTAGCTAAGAAGGGAAAAGAATTAGCTTATAGTAGTTCTAAAATAGAAAGAGGATTAGATAAATTAGCAAGTGCATTTAGATTTAGAGGAACTAAACCTCAAGAAATTGCATCTGCAAAACAAACTCAAAATGCTAGACAAATGAGAGATACTAACTTTTCTGAAGAACAAGTTTCTGTAATAGATAGAGAAGTAGATAAAATATTTCCAGAGTTTAGAAAGTTTTTTAATGCATCTGCTGTATCAGAGAGAAAAGAATTTTTAAAAACATTAGACAACACTTTGTTTGAGGGAGATTTAACCGCTCCAATAGATTCTAATTTAAGAAATCAAGTTACAAAAATAATTACAAAAAGAATGGGTGCAGAAAATGGAAACCCTGTAGCTAAAACTATATTATCAACTTTAGAAAAAACAAGAAAAGAATTTAATGATTTATTAGAAATAACTGCTGCTGGTCCAGGGGGTAAAGTAGATTTACCTACAGGTGTTACTAGAGATTTAAGAAAAATAATGGGTAATAGAGTTAAAAATTATATTGGTAATACATTTGAAATATTTGAAGATGCAGAAGCAGGTTTCTTTTCTAAATATAAACCAACTAAAGATTCTATAAATAATGCAAAAGCTTTGTTTATGAGATATGCAGCTAAAAATAAAAATCCAATTACTGAGTTAGAAGCAGAAGGTATGGTAAATGATATCATTAAACAAGTTAGAAAGATGGACCCACGTAAAGATACACTTCCTACTTTTGCATATCAAAACTTATCTAAAGCAGCTGATGATGCAATAGGTTTAAAAACATTTGCTCAAACTCTACAAAAAGATTTACCTGGAGGTAAAAAAGAATTATTAGTTTTAGGTAAAGGGTCAAAAGTATTTAGAGAATTGTTTGGTGAAATAGAAGATGCAAGACACTCAATCTTTGAAGGTATGAATAGATTATCTACTATTGCTAGAAAAAATCAATTGTTTGATGAGATATTAGATACAGATGATGCAATGAAAGCTGCTGCAAAATCAGATACACCATTAGGTCAAAGAGGATTTTTTCATGGGAGTCCATTAATTGCAAAAAGAGCTTTTGGACCCAATGCAGATATTGTTCCTATGGATAAGTATGTTGAACAATATTTTAAAGATGGTGTACTAATTAATAGATTAGCTAACACTTATACTACAAGAGAGATAGCAGAAGGTTTTACTAACGTAAGTAATATTCAAAACTGGATGAGAGGTGAAGCTGAAGGTCAAGGAGCTGTAGGTAAAACTTTTTCTTGGGCTTGGCGTAACTTACTACTTACACCTAAAGCAGGTGCACAATATGCAAAAACAATTTTATCTATACCTACACACATAAGAAACTTTTTAAGTTCTGCAGCATTTTCACTTGCAAATGGAAGTGTTGGACCAGGATTTGGAAAAGCTATGGCTAGAGCTTTTGGTAGCGTTCAAGTGGGTGGACCTAGAAAACCAATATCACAAGAAAAATATAGAGAATATTTAGAACTAGGTATTACTAATACAAATGTAAGGCTTGGTGATATTAGAAATTTAATGAAAGATGTTAGATTTGGTGAAGGTAATATTGCAGCAGATAGTATTTTAAAACCTATGATTAATTCTTTAGGTAAAAAAACATCTAGGGGAATTAAAAAAAGTGCTAAGTTCATGCAAGATTTATATGTTGCAGAAGATGATATTTGGAAAATTGTAGGATATGAAACTCAATTACTTCAAAGAGGAAATGCATATAAAAATGCAGGTATTAAAATATCTGATGATGCACTTAAAAAAGAAGTAGCACAGATAGTACAAGATACAATTCCAAACTATGCTAAGGTTGGTGAGTTTGTAAGAGCTGCACGTATGTCACCGTTTGGTAACTTTATGTCCTGGCCATCAGAAATATTTAGAACAGGTACAGGTATCTTTAGACAGATAGTAAAAGATTTAGCTGATCCAACTACAGGTAAAATTAATCCAATTACTAGTAAAAATCCTATGAAAGGTTTAGCTATGAAAAGATTAATAGGTACTACATTTGCAATGGGTGCAATACCCTATGGATTAATTAAAGGTTCACAAGCATTATTTGGTGTATCTAATGAAGAAGCGGATGCAGCTAATGACTTCGTTGCACCTTGGGCAAAAGATTCACAGAAAATATATATGAGAGATCCTGAAACAAATGATCTGTACTACATTAACTGGTCTCAAAATAATGTCTATGATACTTTAACTAGACCTTTTCAAACAGTATTACGTAATATTCAAGAAGGTATAGAAGATGAAGATGTTTTATTAAAAGGATTTGTTCAAGGTATTGCAGAAGCTGCAGGCCAAACTGCATCACCATTTATATCAGAATCTATTTATACAGAAGCATTTATGGATATCTGGTTTAGAGAAGGTAGAACAAGAGAAGGAAGACAGTTATATAATGATCAAACTCCTGAACCAGAAAAAATTGCAACTATTATGCAACACTTATCTAAAACATTACTACCAACTACTGCTCCTTTTCAAAGAACTATTAAAGGATTTACAGGTGAACCAGGAAAAGGATCTGAAATATATGAAGTACCGAGAGAGCTTGCTGGTATATTTGGGTTTAGACCAATTAAAGTAGATCCAGAAAAATCTTTAGGATTTAAATTATTTGAATATCAAAAAGCAATATCTGATTCTAGAAAATTATTTACAGGTGAAATAGATGTAACAGAAATGAAAACAGCAGAAGATGTTATTAAAAGATATTACATAGCTAACAAACAAATATTTGAAGCTCGTAAAAAGATGTTAAACACTATTGATAATGCTAGAACTATCGGGATATCACCTTCAAAAACTTATGATATCTTTGATAAAAGAAATTTAAAATCTGACTATAATGAGCTTACTGCTGGTAGATTTGATCCGTTCTTTCCATCAAAAGGACTACAAGAAAGATTTCAAGATCTTGCACAAAAAGGAAATGTAGCAAATGTATTCTTTGAAGCAGAACCTGCTTTAAGAGCTATGAATTCTGTAATGCAGGGTTTAACTTTATTTGATGAATTTAATTTAAACCTTGAAGATTTTTTACCTGACACTGATCCACAAGGTCAATCAGCCTTACCACTTACACCAATGCCAAACCAACAAGTAGTACAAACTGCGGCAGCTATGCCAGCAGCAGGCGCCATGAATCAGGGATTGACGCCAACAGAGAATGCTTTATATTCTGAAGAAGAAAAACAAATCACATTAAGAAACAGAGGACTTGCATAATGTCAAACGGAAATAAAATTAACCCCAAAACAACAAGAGAGCACTTGCTTTCTATCTACGGATATATTACTGGATTAAAAAATGATGTTAAACACATGCACGATGGTATACACGATTTGGGCGGTAAGATAGACAAGATCTATTGGGTGTTATTGGGTACTGTTGGGGCAGTATCACTTCTGTTGCTAGAGAAAGTATTAGACAAGGGTTGGTTTTAAATCCATTCTCTAAAATCTTCATCCATTATTTTATTAGCTATATTAACTTTGTTACGTAAAGCTTTTACAATTCTTTCATCAATAGTATCTTGACTCATTATATCAATGTAAGTCATCTTTTGTGTTTGACCTATACGATCAATACGTGCTTCTGATTGTTGACGCTTTTCAAGATCATAACCATTTGAAAAATAAATCATGTTGCTTCCAGCAGTCAATGTAATACCATAACCACCTGTGTGAGTAGTACCTACAAAAAATCTACACTTATCATCTGTCTGAAACCTTTTTATATTAGTTGATCTAGCATCCGTATCGGTTGCACCATAATAATCTACAACAGATTCATCACCATATACTCTTTTTATCTCTTTAATAATTCTTCTTACATCATGTGTGTAGTGGGACCAGATAATAGTTTTGCCTTCTACATTTTCAAGTATGCTCATTAGTTCAGCAAGCCTACTACAAGGTAAATCTTTTATGGTACCATCATCTGCAGTGAAATGTCCACAAGTAATTTGATGTAGTCTCATTAACTGAGTCATAACCGTAGCCGATGATTGCATCTTATCATCTAAAAAAGCTATTGCTTCTTTCTTCATTTGCTCATATACTTTCTTCTGCTCTTTTGTAAGCTCAACATAATGCTTGACATAACTTTTTTCAGGTAAATCTAAACAATCATCTTTTAATATTCTTTTAGAAAACGGTTTTATCTTTTCAGATAACTCACCAAGATTTCTGTAGCCTACAACTATTTCTACTTGACGACCATTGACTTGAATTTTTTTACAAATAGAATATCTGGCACGAAATGTGTAGAAAGATTGATGATCTAGGAGCCAGGGATCAAGGAACTGGCATTGACTATATAAATCTAATGGTGACTTTGTTACAGGAGAACCTGTAAGTATTCTTCTATATTTACAATGATCACTTAGTTTTAATATGTTTTTAGTTCTATTAGATGTAGGTGTTTTAATAGTAGTAGATTCATCAATAGCAACCATTGATTTAGGGTGAGCAGATAAAAATTTATATGCAAATTCTGAACCATTACCAGATGAAAAAGACTCTACATTCATAATTAAAATGTTTAAATGAGTACCTGATTTAAATAAGGTATTTAAAAGCAGTTGTTGTTTTTTTGATTTATCTGATGTTTTCCAAAGTACAATATTTGTTTCTATATGATCTGGTAAGTGAACAGGTATTTCAGAGTCAAACCAGTTTTTATATACACCTTTAGGTGCAATTAATAATAAT
>JACKZZ010018062.1_pt1 | contig 24326 bp, 27 predicted proteins | sample 8027871 | NCBI WGS metagenome assembly JACKZZ01 (sample SAMN15724774, study PRJNA655200) | protist metagenome | isolation source: fluorescence activated cell sorting (FACS) single amplified genomes of... | place: USA: West Boothbay Harbor, Gulf of Maine | collected 2000-07-19 | reverse complement strand
AGCAGGATCCCAAGAACCACTGTTAGGCTTATCATTTTTCTTAGCGTTACCTAGTATATTTTCGATCGCACCGACGTCTGAACCCTCTGATGTGCTTACTTGTACATTAACGGCGTCTCTATACTCACCATTTGGCACTAGCCTTTCATCAAGGTCTTTGTTCATTCGGCCGCGTAAGAAATTACGCTTTAATTTAGCCATATATTTTAGTGTTTAATCCACTTAGATTGGTTTCTCATTACCTGTGCTAATTCCGCTATCTTTAAATTAGATAAACGAAGTTTAGCATTACGCTTTGCAGCGGACATTTCTTTCTTAAATCTTGCGATTTGATATTCAGGAGTATTAGCTCTTGTAGCTAGAACAGCATGAGCAATGTATTTATAGATAGCTTCTTCAGCGAACTTATGCACAACAGCGTCCTCAGCATAAGCTAAACCGTCGCTAATGTACTTTAACGACAACACACGGCCTGCTACGTTAGAACTAAAGTGCACAACACCTCTAGCATTATCAATGTAAAAAACACCGTTTGATTGCGCATTCTCTGGTGAAATACCGTAGCGTCTACCAAACCTGTACAAATCAAACAGCTCGTCGGCTGACATGTCACTTAACCCTAAAGACTCATTTGAAACAGAAAGCTTATTTGATTTAAACCGCTTAGAAGTCTCAGACTCTTTAGCGTACATTAACTCACCGTTTTGATCGTAAAGAAACTTATAATCGTTATCCTGTAATGCTGCCTTAGGGTTGCTAACGTTTCTAGCTGGGTAGATAATTCTTTCAACACCAGTACTATCAATCCAGGAGAAGCGTACGTAGTTAACATAATCCTGAGGTAGTATAAATTCCAGTGCTGGACCTAGCTCAACCTCTATAGATTTTTGCGAAGGCAGTATATCAAAAGAAAACTCTTGTAGTGCTCTCTGTGCGTGGAAAGCTACATCAGTACGTTTTATCTTGCTGATAATCTTATCTTCACCAACGTAAGCTACCATAAAGCTGTTGATAATGTCTTTTAAGCTTGTAAACTGGTAGTTGCCATAATTTTCATCTCCGCTAAACGGGATGCCGTCAGAGCCGTTGTAATAACTCTCGGCTGTGGTGTTGATTAAAGCCATGTATTAAGATTTTTCTTGTTGAATGCCCTGCGCTTCCATTTGCATACTTGCTTGGTATATGCTAAAGTCTTTAATAGATAAACCAGCAAGCTCTAGCACTTTAATTACTAATTCTGTTTCTTCAGATGGGTGAAGCTCAAAATCAGTAGACGCAGTGCTGTTATATGTACCAGTGATTGGGTTATATGCCCACTCTGCTGTAGCGGGCTTTTTAATATAATTACACGAAACACCGCTAGTTAATTCCACATCACCGTATACTTTATAGCCACTACTGCTCGAGACAAACACTGGGCGTTCGTTTGTTGGCTTAGTTAATGGTGCAGAGTTGATGTATAGCAATTCGTTTGCGTTAACACGCTCAGCCTCTATGTTGTTATAAATAACCGTACCTATGCGATACAAATCCGATGGCGCTGACCAATAGTTATTAGCGTAAGTCATCACAGCGTTTTTCTCAAAGATGTTTATCTTTTCGTTTAGGACATTAAGCATGTCGGAATACTCTGTATCGTTACCGTGTAACCGACCGAACTGGTTAATATCATAGAAGTATTGCTCAAACAAGTCCAGCTGCGCTTGGTTAGCAAACAAGTTAAATTCCTGTGGTGTAATGTACCCACGCTGTTCTTTGTTAAGTATTGCTAATACTCTTTGATAAACAGTATCTATGTTTACGCTCATAATTAATTTTTGTTATATAAAAAGTTAGGCCACATTTTCATGCAGCCTAACTATTAATCTTGACTATAGTCGTTTTTGAATAGCATTCAAAACTTCCATACCTTCATCAGTTTTGAAGTACGCAGCAAGCGCTGAATATGGATGCTCGTCAAACGGGACGGTCATAAGCTTTCGACCAGATTCCCCGTATGTAAATGTTCGGTTGTCATTTGACAAAACAATAATACCCATTTCAGTAGCTTTAACACCAATGTTTCTTAAATGTACATTATCGTCATTAGCGAGTTCTAAGAACAAACCAGGATTTCTGCGAGCAAACATAAGACCATCGCGTCTTAGCTCCTTAGAAGACATATTAGATACCTCTGAGCCAACTTCTGTGCGCATAATAGCCTCTAACTCTTCAATGTCTAAATCACGAGCTAAAGTCATAGCTTCTAATTCAGCTTCAATCCAGTTTACATCATTTTGAGCTATTTGCTCCGGTGCGTATTCCTTAATGATGTTCTGCTTTGTAAATGGGTGGTACAAAGACAATAGCTTTTGTAACACTACATTTTCTTTAGGTACACGTAAAACGCCGTTTCTAAATACAATGCGACCTAATGTAGAGTTTCCGTCTTGCTCGTCGACAAAACATGAACGTTGGTTGGTAGCATAGCGAAGTTCTCGGTTGTACCCTTCTTCTTCATCAAACCATAATAACGGCTTTTGGTCTGTGTGCCTAGATGGCACGGTAAAAACCAAAGGCTGCTTTTGGCTTGTTAATTCATATAAGCGGTCTTTTGATACCCATGTATCTTTAGGTGCTTGTTGCACTTTTTCGACTACAGGTGCTGGTTCCACCACTTTTGGAGCAGCTTTAGGTGCTGCTTTTTTTGTTGTTGTTTTAGCTTGCGCCATGATATAATAAAATTAAATAATGATAAAATAATCACCCCCGACCGAAGCCGAGGGTGATAATATTTAAGCTACTTATGCAGTTGCTTTTTTCAATAATACGAAGTTGTTCGCAGCTTGAACACAGATAGTGCGCTCAGACAAGAAGTGTACGTTCATCTCATCAGCATCGCTTGTGTAGTTACCACCAACAGAACCAGTGATCCAAGACTTCATACGACGATCATCCGCTTCAGAAGCACGGTAACGAACATGCAAGAATGGACGTGCAATGTTTTTACCTAAGATTTGATCGTAAACAGTAGAAGTACCAGCAGGAACGATAACACCTTCAACATCACCGATAGATCCGCGAGTTGTAGAGTCGTTCAAGTATTTCCAGTCTGTTTTGTAGAAATCGTAAGAACCACGACGGAATCCAGAGAAACCAAGGTTCAATGCCATATCTTCAGAGTTATTGAATACTCCGTAAGAAGTACCGCCAGTACCGTAAGAGTTCTGAGCAGCAAGCATGCCGTCGATACCCAATGAAGTGTTACGATCCAAGAACATCATGTTCTCTTCAATAGATCCTTGCTTGTCAAGTTCCATCAAGATAGTATCGAAGTCAGTTAACCCGTTAGTTGGGAAAGAAGCGTCAGCAAATACTAATCCGCGAGATTCGATAGCAGCAAACAAACCTTCAGTTCCACTTAGGTTTTTACCGTCTGCAGCAGCGAAAGGTGAAGCAGCTTTTTCAGCTTCAATCATAGACATTTCTAGGTAGTCCTCGAAACGTAGGCGAGACTCGTGCTCTGACTTCAAGTACCATAAGTAGCCTCCAGTACCAGCTTCGCTAGTAACTTCAACCCAACCGATCTGAGCAACGTCAGAACCGCTTACACGGTACTTGTCACGAAGAATGATAGGCTTGTTAGCGAATGTAGTGAAAGATGCATCGATAGAGTTACCCGCATTTTTAGACCCTTTACCGTACTCAGAACCGAAAACAAATACGTTTACAGCTGTTTCGCTTTGTAAGTTTGCAGGCAGTGTTACAGCAGCACCATAGCAACGGATATCAACAGTAACACCGTTAACGCCATAAACATAAGCTTTAGCAGTGTGAATGCCTTTAGATACAACAATAGTCATACCAACACCCAATAGGTGGTCCGCTGGCATAGTTAATTGAGTACCAGCCGCGTTTGTTGCAGCGTCGTCATAAGCAATGTGCAAGCGACCTTGCTCTTGCCAGATAACCTGGTCAGATGACATTGGCATTTCAGAACCAGTCATGCGTAAGAAACCACTTACAGTACGGTTACCGTAGCGCTCGATTTCTTTTTCGTATACTTCCGGCAAGAATTGCTGAGACCACTGCTGGAAGCTAGGGTCTTGGAAGTTAATGTAGTTGTCCGCAAACAAACCCTTTACAGGGCGCGGAGTCAAATGTGCAAGAGCAGGAGTGCTCCCAGTGAATGTTCCCATTTTTAATTTTTTTTAAATGGATTATTATTTTCTAAATCTAACTTTTAACTTAGAAGAGCTTTCGCCTTCGGTTATTGAGCGAACTGTCCAGCCATTAGAAGTAGTTGATTTCTCATGCACCCCTCTCGGGTCCATATCAACGTTTTTCGTTTTGGCTACACTTGCTTTTATTGCATCGGCTTTACCTTGCTCATAAAAGTGTTGCGCAACTTGATCGGCATTCATAGCTGTAAACAGAGATTTGTGATAACCCTTAGCATCTGATATTTCACCATTTTCGTTTAAGAACTTCTTAATAAAATTGTTAATATCGCCTTGGGTATCTTTAACCTCACTAGGGTTTTTAACTTTAAAGCGGTATTTTTTGTCTCCAACACTGTAATCGAAACCTTCGAATCCTTCGCTGAATACTTTTTCGCTTTCTTGTTTAAACCGGTTAGCTCGTTTTTCAGTTACTTTAGCTACCTCTTCGTTTTCTTTTGTATAGCGATTGAAAAATTCTACCGCTTTTTGCTGTTCTGGATTCAATCTTGAACCCATCTTAATTTCTTCGTAATATTTAGACTTAAGGCTGTCTAGATGATTTTTAGCATTTGCTAATGCTTGTTTGCGCTCTACTTTTTTGCGCCGCACTTCCCTCTCATCATCAAGGTCTTCATCGTAAGAAAATTTGTCTTCAAGCATGAAGTCAACATCTTCTGAGTCTAAATGTGGGTTTGTAGTTTGGTAATATTCTCGTAAAAGCTGATCCTCATTAAGCGAGCTGTAATCTGTATTTAAACGAACGTAATCCTCGAGCGTTCCGTTGGTTTCATTCATAAAGTCTACAACCTTCTGAATATTTTCCGGCAGCTCGATGCCAGATTCTTGTGATTCAGCAACCGCTTCAACAATTTGTTCATCAAGCTGATTTGCCGCTACTTCGACTTCTTCGTCTGTAATCTCTTGTAGTGCAGGCTGCTCTACTTCTTGAACGGGCTCTTCTTCTTTGGCAGGTTCTGCAACTGGTTCTTCGACGTTTTCTTCGCTAAGTTCGGGTTCGTCGCTAACAGGCACCTCATCTGCGCTTTGCTTTGGAATGGCGTCTGCTGCCAAATTAATTTTAATAGTTCCGTCTTCCGCAATAGAAGCATACTCCTGTTGCGGTTCTTCTTGAATTTCTTCACTCATGATAAAATATTATAAAATTCTTACTTGTATTATTACTTGGGTTCAAAAGTACCTAAACCGAATCCACCGCCCATGATGTCATTGCCTGAGGATTCAAAGTTTTTAGGGGGTGTATTGTTTTTTCTCTGTTCGATTAGCTCACTTTGCTGTGTAGCCTGTAGTTTTGTTCTTTCGTCTTTGCGATCCTCCTTTTGGGATTCTTTAGATTTCTGACCCTCTACCTCGATACCTTTAAGCTGCATGTTGTATTGGAACTCCAGAGCCATAAGCTCTTTCTTTGCCGCAACTTCTTGCTGCATTTTTTGTTGCTCCATTTGGCCCTTTAGCTGTTCTAGTTGCGCTTTGGTTTGGAAGAGTGCTTGGTCTTTTTGCACTTCTGCCTGAGCAGCTACTTGTTGTGCTTGAGCGTTTGCTTGTGCTTGAGCCTGTATATTTTGCTGTTGTACAGCTTGATCGCGTTCTTGTTTTTGTCTGCGTCTTAGCTTTAAAAGCTGGTTAGCTAGTTTAAGGTTTTTAATCTCGCGAATATCAATAGCATCTTCAAGGTCGATTAACCCTGCTGACAATGCGGTTTGTATATTGTTTTCCAGCATTCCTTTTTGCTCGTCATCTGGAGACAACTCTAAAAAGATACCAAAGTCGTAAAGGTGTAGCTCTTTAATTTCTTCAAGACTCGCCACATTGAAACCTCCAATTTTTTGTATTAAAGCTTCTTTAGCTGGGCTAAATTCTATAACATCTGATATGCGCAGAGATAAACCTTCTGCTGTTTCAGCCGTTAAGAATAAACCTGAATCTAAAATATGTCTTGTAGCTGTATTCGAATTTGCAGCGGCTAGTTTTTGCACACCAACCAAAGCTCTTGAATCAGGTGTAGAACCATCACGTGCTTCATTAAGACCCGTTACGTCACGAATCATTTGCAGGTAATAGTTATATGTTTGAATTAAAGTTTGTAGCTTTTGACCGCCTGCACCAGTCTGTAATGGCTGAATAGGTACTTTGCCAGGGTTCATATCACCCTCTTGCGTAAATGAACGCCCAATAACAGAACCGGTTTGGAAGAACATGTTAAGTGCTTCCTGTGGGTTGTAGTTTGTGCCGTTACCTAAATCAATTTCCGCAAGCCCATCAGCATCTAAATAAACACCGTCTGGCATCATCTTAGACAATACTTGCTGCATTTTCAAATGCGTAAGCTGAATCATATCAGCAAAACCTGTACATTTTCCTACAAGCGATTCAATACGCCCTTTATACATACGCGGGGCTACAATACTATAACCCATCTTTACTTTAGTGTAATCACTCTTAGGACGGGTCATGTTTTTAGCCATTTCCCACTTTAATAGAATGTCGGTGCCTAACACCAATGCTCCTTCATAAAGAACTTCTAAAGATCTAGAAACTTTGCTAAAACCTTCTGCATCGGCAGGCGGAATAAATTGGTCGTCTCTTTCAATTGCTTTTTCAGCACCTGTAGCTGTTTCTTTAACCTTGTACACTTCGTTCATGTACGTTTTGTAGTTGAAGTACAACACTTGCACCGTATTAGAGTCTCTAGCATCTAAATTAGATAGCGACTGGTCGTACGTGCTTGCGTAGTTTTGTGTGCCACGTTTACTAATCTGCTCTAACTCTTCATCAGAAAGCTCTGGAAACTGCTTTTTAAGCTCGTTTAAGGGAACCCATTTAACTTCACCTACATAATATATGTCTTCAAAATAAGGGGAGTCCGTATAAGAATAAACTAAATATGCGGGATCTACGTATTCTACTTTAATGCCTTCTGATTTTGAAAAAGAGTTTTTAACCGCTCCAATACCAATTGTAGCTAGGTCGTAATAAAAACGTCTTTTAATTAAATCATAATTATTGCCGTCAAGTACTGTATTAATTGCCAGTTCTTCTGCAATCTCAATGCCTTGCTTGTAGCTAAGCTGCATGTGAAGCTCTAGCTCTTCTTTTGATCCTGGTAATGAATCTACAGGATTTTCATAAAGATTAATACCAAAAGCATCCTTTGCAAAGTCGTTAAGTTCTTTCGTTTGCATATCACGAATAATAGACTCCATATACTTTGTGCGCTTTGCAACACCGTAAGGATCCTGTGAATATGCTTTAATATCAAATGCTCTGTCCGATATGCCATTTACTACAATGTCTATAAATTTAGACAATATAGGTACTGGCTTCCAATCTAAATTTAAATAAGACAAATCGCCGTTAATTGACAATTCATCTTTATACTTTTGTACTGGCTGCTCACCTCTTGCGTATAATCTTAAGTTGTGAAAGCTATTATGGTTACTTCTAAACCTAGACGTACCTGAGTTGTTTGAGAACCACTCGTTTTGAATAGCTCGCCCAACTTGCAAGCCGTACTCTTGCGACATCTTTTCCAAGTCGCTAACAGCTTGGCTAGGGAAAAAGTTATTTATGACTGACTCAGGCATATTATTATTTTATTATTTGCGAAGTATATCCGTCTTGCTTGTATTTAGCAATATGTATATTTAATTTCTGTTTTTGCATGTTGGCTACCGGTCGATATAAATCTTTATTACACGCCATAATAGCTAAGCCTGAACTAATGGCAGCATCAAACTTTGTTCTTTTGTTTATATCAAACTTTGACCAATCGTTTAATGTAGCATCAAAGTACATAGAGCCGTATTCATTATCACCCACTAATCCGACATATTTATTTATGTACATTTCAATGGCTGCGGCGTGAGCTTGTTTCATATCCTCACTAGAGTTAGGTATACCACCTATTTCTTTTTCAGTTACGGAAAGCTTGTTCCATAATTTGTCAGGTCTATTCATAGAATAACCTCGGTAGCCTCTTCTCTTAAAATGATAAAGCAATCTAGGTTTGTTGTTTTCAGCAAGAATTGGCATTCCGTAAAAAACACAAGCCATAAGTATATCTTCAAAAAATATTTCAGCTGTCTGAGGTCTAGCTATGTATTCTAAAAAAAATGTACTAGGTGGTGCGTCTTCCATGCTAAACTTAGTTAAGCCGTGCAACGCGCCTTTAGAACCCCTACCATCTGTAGTTCCTGAAATATCGTAACTATCACACCCAAACGCCCCAATATGTTCGTTACCTGGGTATTTAATACCATTTTTAGTAATTGATCTATTTTGCAGGTCGGCATTGGGTATCCATGATACCTTAAATCTTCCCTGTGGACTAGGCGTAAATACAACCTTAGAGTCTTTAATCCCGTTAACCCACTGGAAACCGCCGGTAACTACAGTATTAGTATTACGCAGATCCTGGTTGTAATCAATTTGCTCGTATATTTTAGCTAAGTTAAATATACTATTTTTAGTTTCATCTCTAAAAGCATGGTCTTCAGTGCGGGGAAACTGTCTGTAATATTCATTAAGACCGTCCTGGTCTTGTTTAAGACCTTCAACTTCGTTTTCCCAGTAATCTATAACCCCTACATCAATAGTGTCCCCATGTGGGTCTAAAACTTCTTTTTCAGGTGTCGTAAATACGGGTTGCCCATGCTCATCGATAAATCCCTCGTAGTTCCACTCCATTGGGATAAACAAACTGTATAAACCAGACTTTGTCTGACCATTGGCATTTCTTTTGGTAACGTCTGAATCATAGTAAAGCTTTTTAAAGTTTTCACCTCCTTTATCTAAAGCGTTAGATGTACTACCCATCATACACTTACCTATAATTCGAGATCCCAAACGCAAACAGGTTTTAGTAACCCGCCAGTTATTCAGTATATTATCAGGCTTTTCCCACTTACCACTCTCATCATGCACTAAAAGCTTTAGCTTTTCACCATCATAAGAGTTATCGCCGGTGTTTTTCCAATCTATAGTTGTATCTAGTCCTTGAAGCTCTTGCCTAACTGTTTTGCTTTCTAAAGATTTTCTAGTTAGCTTAGAAGCAGGAACCCTATACGCCAATTCTGTTTTTGGCCTGTCCATACCATCTTGTATGGGTTTAAAAAAGAAAGGATAGTTTACTGATATAGGTACAACCTTGTCGGTAAACATTTTTTTAGCATCACTACCTGTTTTAGATAAAATGCCAAATCTAGCATCACTTGATATTGTAGCTTGATTTACGGTTTCCCCTGAAGCCATAAATGAAAATCCACTCCGTCTGTTTTTAAGATAGCACATTCCGTAAGCTCTTGTATCGGCTTTAACGGCTTCCCAGAATATAAAAAATAATCTGTTTGCTTCGCGGTAATCTGGATTTCCGACGTCAATCTTTGACCACTGTAAGTACATGTAATGAGTACCAGTGATGTAAGTAGGTTTGCCATTGTTAACAAACCAGTAACCTTCTTCACGCCTTGCAAACTCTTCATCTATATAGCCTTCCCATTTGGCTTTAAATTCTTCCGGGTATGTTTGCCAGTCGAATATGCTTTTAATAGATTTAAGTTCCTTAGGATAGTCTTTAACCACCCATTTATTAACTCCCTTGTCTAATTTCTTAGGCTCAGGAGGTAGTGCAATCTTCAAGCCTTGAACGTTCAGCACTTCGCCGATCTCGCCTGTCTTGCTTATCACTACAATATCTTGCTCTTTGTTATAACCGTATTTCCATTTTTTGCCTTTGTTAAGTCGATGCTTTGTTGTAAGCTTTATGGAATCATCGGTTTTTACTAGACTTTGTTTGTACATTATCTAGATCTTTTTTCAGCAAACCCTGAAAACGCTTCTTTTTTGTCTTCTTTAGGTTTGTTTTCAAGGATTCTTTCTTCTTCTTCAATTCTATTTAGAATTTCAAAAGCGTCGAATATAGCCAGCTTTTTTGTTGCCGCAGCGTTTTTTAATCTGTCGGCGGAAATATCATCTCCACCATCTACAATTTTTTCTTCTGCTACCTTAATTAGCTCATCAACAGCCTTGCGTCCAGCTTGGATTATATTCCTCTTCGTCTCCTTGATATTCATATTGGATTGTAATTAAATTAATAGGAACACGATATACTCGTTGCTCCTCAATATTAAATTCGTATTCGCTACCCGGTTTAAATCCAACTAATGCTCCGGTTTCAAATTCATCGCAAGCAAACTTAACAACGCCTATTGCTTCACGTTCTTTATGCTCTGAAAACTGTGTTTTGCTCACAATTGGTTTTACAAAACAAAATCCTTTAACAGCTCGCCACTGACCGTTACGCTTATAAGCAAATATTTGATCAGACGCTACGGAATATAAATTATCACTTATATATGACTTGCTATTTTTTTCAATACCACGAACGTCTCTAAATACTCTAAAAACGTTATGGTGAACAATTACTTCATCACCAGGTAGTATATCCGTATTTTCCGCCATTGGAATGGTTTTTACTACCCCGTGTCTGCTTGTGTATTGATGGTTCTGCAACTCTGTGTTTAGTAGTAGTTCTTTTCCGTCAATATTTTTTTTAGCAGTGGTTATGCCTGCTTTAGGCTCTAATAGAAAATTAAAAACACTGCGCATTAATACTTTAAGTCATATTCAACAGAAACGGCCATGTTTTTATTAAAATCTTTCCACGGCATAACCTCATCACCTTTTTGTATGTATACGGAGTACTTGCTTTCCTCTTCTATTATATTTACTATAGTATGACCGCCATACACTTCCTGTCCAACAGAATAGTGCATGGCGTCATTTTTATAGTCTTTGCCGATACTAATCTTGCGGATGATCTGCATCGGTTACCTCTCCAGTTTTAATATCAATGGTCACGTCACCAAACTCTTCTTTAAGTTCAGCTTGTACCTCATTAAGTTCTGAACGGATTGCCGCGATTTGAGACAATACGTCTGCTTTTTGCATTTCTAATCCGCCTAATTGCAATTGACCTTCGTTAATAGCACCTACAAATTTTTGTAGTTTCTCTAACTGCTCTTCGCTTACTTTTCTAGTAATCTCTTTTACTTTTTCCATTTGATTTAATTTAATTGTTTATGTATTTATTATTACTTAATTTGTCTGATAACTAAGACTATACTTTAGGGTCACCGTATATATTTATAGTATCATCAACATTTTCAACTGGGCTAAACGAATAACTCTGCTGTGGTGCAGGTGATGAAAAATTTAATCTAGTAGTATACGGAATAACATTTGAATTTCCGTATCCGGTTTGCATAAACACCTCTGTGTTGCTGTACTGTGATGAGCATGACCCAGTAGGGCTTAACGCGGAAACAGTAGCTTCGATAACATCCGTAGCAACAACTTGGAATGAAGGGTTAGTTATTGTAGCCACTGTACTAGGGTTTTTAACGACTTCACATACAAGCACACCATTAAGAGTTACATTCATTGTCCACATATCACAATTAGCAGGTAATGGATGGTCATCAGTACTTTTCACCCTAAACGTAAACGTCGACGGAGGAGGAGGAATAGCGGGGCAGGTGTTAGATACAGGTGCACACACGTATGCCGCGTTGTCCCCTAAAGTGCCCGCCACTGATGAAAAACCTGGAGGCGTCCCGTTGTACCTTAACGTGGTATTTGACGTCAAAAATGCGGCTGGTGGTATCTTGAAGTCTTCAGTAAGTGCACAAAACTCTGGCATAATTCCATTCCCTCCTGCGCCTGTGACCAAGCTAGTTGCAGGATACCCTATAAGATATTGAGAATTGGCAACACACTGAGCTTGATCGCAACTATGCGACAGTCTAGTAATTAAAAATGCTGAATAGTCAGCGTTCGCTGTCCCTGTTGTGGGGCTTTTGCCAAAACCACCTAAGGTTATAAAGTTAGTTCCTTGGTTAGGATTCCATCCGTAAGTAGTGCCGGAGTCACGAGTTCCAGTTAACCTACCACCATTCCACACTATTTGTTTATGAGACGCCATTGGGTTGGGACTAGAGATCCAATTGGTTGTTTCAAGGAAAACAAACCCATGTACATCTGTTAGCCCTGAGCATTTTGTCCATTTATCGTTAACTGAATTTAAGCCCGTAATAGGACTATTATCCGGTGAAAATAAATCAAACTCTACCCAAGATTCAAGAGGAGTACCCGAAGAGTAATCTTTCATCATGTACAAAAGCGTGTTAGTAGAAGCCAAGTATTTAATTTCCGTTGTCCATTTTAAAACACCCGATAATACTTTGCCGTAACTTAATAATGTAAAGTCCCGACCTACTAAATTTTTATTTCGAATCCAAAAAAATCTAGCTCCCCCTTCGTCAAGATCTGAAATATCAGACTCGTTAGCATTCGACCACCCTAGATAATCTCCCGTACCATCAAGTTGCAATATGCAAGAATCTGGCGGTGGGGTTGGAGCGCAGTAATACGGTACTGGACCACATACTATAACCGCGTCCGCGTTAAGCGTACCGGGCACATCGTCATTAGGCGAAACTGTAGCTAAAGTTGCCGATGTTGGCGTACCACTAGGATTAGTTCCTGATAAAGCGTATGCATGCCAATTGAACAGCGGGACGGTGGGAGGTGGATAACCATAATTGTATACCAAATTTGCTGTCGTGGAATTATAAAGGTAGTACGTGTCTCTCCATACAAAGCTAAAAAATTCACCGTTAACCGCATTTGCTGTTGCTGCCGTGGAAGCTCCTCTATAGTCGCCTAGCGTTAAAAAGTTAATGTAGTACGAACTATTCACATCCCAAAAAGAGCTTTCTGTAGAAGAAGCTGTAAGAAGTTGCCCGTTCCACCAAAGATTAATATCCGAGGCATTCAGTACATTAGTTGCCTGGTTCACTGGTGGTATGCTAAAGAAAATACTTACACCTCCATTTAAATTGCAATTTCCCGCACATTCTATCCACTTATCATTAATTGAAGTTAATCCTGATATGCTTGAGTTTTGAGCAGAATGCAATTCAAACTCAGCAAGGGCAAGGGTGGTATTTCCCGTTAAATCGCCTTTTAATTCAATTACAAGTTTGTTAGCTACGTGGTCGTATTTAAGCTCTATAGTATCGTAAAATTGACCGCTAATTTCTTTACCTAACGACAGTAGTGTAAATGACTTTGCAACGGTCTCTTTGTTTGTAAACCAAAAGTTCATGGAATAATCCATCGTAAATGGTGCAATAGCGGTGGCTCTTGGGTCCGCCCAAGTTAAGCTATCATCCGTGCCGTCAAGAATTAATGGACAAGCGTTTGGCGGTGGGTTGGGGATAGGTGAGGATTGTTTGCAACAATCGCACCAGTCAACTCTATTGCCTATACCAATACTCATATTATTTTATTGATAAAATATTTGTAGCTCCTGTGCCCGTAGCTAAAACATAAGCACAGATTACAGGTAAAAAACACCCGTTACCCACATTTTTAAAAGTAACAGCATCTGCGGCAGTTAGCGTAGATCCTACTGAAGCAGAAGTTCCTTCCACAATAACAGTTACATCTCCAGCGGTACCCACGTATAATGCTACACCACCTAAATATGTTGTAGCATCAATAGTATCACTAGGTGTTAAAGACTCTACTCTAGTTGCAAATTCAGGTTGATTAGTAAATGATCCCATTTTATATTTGTTTCTTTATTAACATTTCCATCTGCGGCGTGCTGCGCAAATACGTTTATCTGGTGTTTTGCTACAATTGATATTGTGCATCTCCATTTGTCCTTTTGAGCGCGCACAATATGACGTACGACGTTTACCGCCGCCCGGCTGAGGCGCTTTTAGCTTACCACCTGTTTCTTTATTGTAAGCCGCACGGCCGGCTGCTGTCATTCCAGCTCCTTCTTTTGCGGTTAAGAAATGACGGCCTTTGCCTTTTGTTGTTTTTTTCAGCTTCAGAAACGGGCTGTTTTGTTGTACGTATGCCATAGTATAATGAAATAGGGGACGGGCAATAAAAATAAGGTAGCGATTCCTTTTCCTACACGCCCGATGTAAACCCCGTTATTTTTTAGTTTTTTGATATGCTTCTTTTTCCCAAGGTAAGTTATGTGCGCCTTCCGCCATAATTCTGCGGTTATACATTTTCATTGGGGACTTTGTATCTTTCTTCCAAATTACATGATCATTAGTGTAATCTAGTTTACCCTGCGCCATTTGCTCTAAATGCACTTTTTCATGTGCAACCGCATCATTAATTTGTTTCTGACCTAAACCCTTTTGTACAAATATAGTACCATCACGGTTGGCTTCAGCCATTATACCTGCATCTAAGTTTTTTTCAAAAACGGGAGTACCATGGTCAGACGCTTCTTTATTGATACCAAATAGAGCTTCTTTGTTCTTTAATTGAAACATTACGCACCACAGCCACAACCGCAGCTTTTTTCCGTTTTCATATATGAAGCACTAAAATTACCAGGTACTTTACCACCGGCATCAATTGTTACTTCCTGCGTTTTAGGCATCATGCCATACTTGCACTTAGCGCGCTGCGTAATAGGTTTGCTATACATCATCTTTCTTTATCTTTTATCATATCATCTATAGCCTTATTGTAGACTTTATCCGTATATGATTTGTTTTTATAAAACTTACTTGACGAACCGATAGGTAAATCTTCTTCACCTAACATTACGTTGTATATTCTTGTTATCATTCTTTTTGTTTTAAATGAAACTTTGAATACACTGTATTTAATTGTAGTCTTATTGCGATGACGCCACGCTTCTATCCAGCCTTCTCGCCTGAGCCTTTCCCAGCGTTTCTTGTCCCAGCTGTAAGTATAAGTTCCATTAATAAAATCTTCACGTGTAAACTTATCTTTGCAGTCTAAATATATAAGAAGCTCTAAATCAGCATCAGTTATATCATAGGTTTTGCATGCCCATTTTCTAACCAACCTGTAATACTTAAAAAGATTTATATTTCTTAAATCATTAGCGGTTAGTCTCATTCTACTATAACAATATCGTTTACGGTGATTACATGGAAAAAGTCGTCTTTCCACTCAATACCATGGCCAGCGTGTTTGTCGTAACGTATGATGTCGCCTTCTTTTAACGGTGCAAAAATTGCATCTCCTACACTAATAATCTCAGCCTTTAGATACCTAATGTCGCTGTTTTGAGATTCAGTAAGCTCAAGGCCGGCAACTTTTTTAGCTGCCTCCTTGATTTTCTTAATTACAATGTAATGGTTAATTGCCTTCATTGGTACGCATATTTGATATTACACAATCTGCAGAAACAATAGTAGTAGCAACACTCACTGCATTTTTTAAAGCTGTTTTAGTTACCAGCACCGGGTCAATAATACCCGCTTCAATCATATCGACAATTTCACCAGTTATAGCGTCTATACCTTTATTTTTAGTAGCAATTGTTTCACTAACTTTAATATTAGCGTTGCTCATAATTGTATTGAATGGTGCACGGATAGCACACAATAAAGCGCGGTAACCTGGTCCTTTGCTTTTTATATTTTGAGAAGCGTGCAGTAGAGCTGCTCCACCGCCTGGTACAATACCTTCTTTCAAAGCTGCTTGTACAGCGTAGATAGCGTCTTCTACACGATCTTTCTTTTCTTTCATTTCTACTTGAGAATCTGCACCAACTTTAATAACACCAACCTTACCGGTTAGCATCGATAAACGCTGCTCAAGTTTCTTGCGAATAAAACCATTTGTTTCTTCAACGATTTTGGCTTTAACACTATCAATGCGTTCTTCTAGTGCTTCTTCGTTAGGCAACGTCTGTAATGTTGTTGATTTGCTATCTGTAACCGATTTAACAACTTCACCTAGAACTGTAGGTTCAATTAAATCTAAATCGTCACCTAGCTCTTCATTAATAACCTTGGCTCCCGTAAGTAAAGCTAAGTCTTCTAGTGTTTCCTGTCTTGTAGGTCCAAACCCAGGCACATCAACAATGTTGACTTTAATGTTGCCTTTTACTTTATTAGCTAATAGTGTCTGGTAAGGCTGTTGTTCAACACTAGCTATAATTAATAAGCTCCTATTCTTCTTTACAGCGTGTTCTAAGACACTTTGCATCTTTCTGATATTAGGTATAGGCGAAGATACAATAAGCACGTAAGGGTTGTCTAAAACAGCCGTGTGCTTGTCCTTGTCGGTTACTAAATGCGGAGATTTCAATCCAGAGTCAAATTGCGTACCCTCAACAAATTCTACTGAGGTTTCGTTTGTGTCAGACTCTTCCATTAATACTACCCCGTGCTTTCCAACTTTTTCAAAAGCTTCTCCAATTTTGTCACCAAGAATTTTATCGTTGTTACAGCTAATGTAAGCAACTTGGCGTAGCATTTCACCCTCAACCGGGACACTAAGCTCATTAAGATATTCATTAACCTCAATAAGTGCTTCTTCAACTTGTCCTTTAACTTCTCGTAGTTCATGCTTTTGTAGACTTACTTTAATTTCACTAAGTAGCGAATGAGCAAGGACAGTAGCTGTTGTAGTACCGTCTCCTGCTTCTTTCACTGTGTTTTTAGCAGCTTCTTTAATAAGTGAAGCGCCCATATTTTCGACCGGGTCAAATAAGACTACGCTTTCTGCAACGGTTACACCGTCTTTCGTAATGACCGGCCGGCCCAACGCGTCTTCGTATATAACGCATTTACCTGAAGCTCCTAAAGTGGACTTCACTGCGTTTGTTAACTTTTCGACGCCGGACATAATTTTGTCAGTAGCTAGGCTACCGAATGTAAGATCTTTTACAATCTCGCTAGGGTTATTGAATTCCATTTAATTTAATTTAATTGATTGTTACTCGAATGTTTTAACGACTTTAGGCCCTTTTATAAATTCAAGTTTGTTTTGGTAGTGTTGCACTGAAGTATCTATTGCTGCTTCAGCATCTTCTAAGGTTTCCCTGCGAGTTACATCTTTCCAATCTTCTTCCCAGCTTAGCTCTGTTTGAAAGTAGCCGTTGGGTAGCTGAACGATCCTCCAGTTCTTTTTTGCTGAAGCATGTTCCCAGAAAGCTTTGGTTTCTGCTGATACTTGTTGGTTACCACTTGACGTAGTGGTAGTACGGTAATAAAAAGTCATAATGGTTTATGTTTTTTGGTTGTTATAAAGTTATAATTACTTGCGCAGAGCAGTTTTTAAACCTACTAATACAAGCATAAATATTGCTGCAGCGGCAAGCCACTTGCTAACCTTATCCATTAGCTTTGTTTTCTCAACGTATATTAGTTTTTCGTAAGGTACCTTAATAACACTTACTACAGTATCTGCTTCGCAAATAGCATCCACCCTTATTGTGTCGAAGTTACGAAATATCTTTACCTTAAGCTTCTCTTTTTCGATAATAACCGTGTCTTGCTGCTTCAAAGTTACAGTATCCCTCAATTCCACAGGTTTCAATACAACCGTGTCCACCACAGTTATCGTATCCACCCCCATTATTGAAGGGTCTTTTTTTATAGCTTTTCTTAAATGATAATGCGCGGAGCAACTTGTTAAGGTACTCACTAATCCTATTAATAACCATTTCATTATTTACGCTCTGCAAATTTTTCTAAACCTGCAATACCAAAACTACCCAGTGTTACAAATACAAAAGAGTTGTAAGTAAATTCATTTATTACAAGGTCTTTGCCCATAGCACCACTAATAACGTCTGCTAGCATTACAATTACCATAACAGCGAACGAGAGAAAACCAATAATGGTCTTCTCGTTATAATCGTTCGTTGTTTTAAAAATTTCTTTAAAACTCATTATTCAGCAGGTACTTCTTCAACAACCTCCGGAGTAGGGTCCGCGATAGTCAAGGTCACAGATGATGGAGATGCCAATTCAGTAAGCTGCGAGTCTAATGAAGCTTCTATTTCAGTAACGCGCTCTGCGCCCATACCTGCTTTAGTCCACATAACCATATCTTCGTGAGAAACGCTATCAAAAGCAGTAAATCCCGATAGATCAGTTGTGTCTAAAGTCTGTGTACCAATTACGGTAGCTGAGTTTGTTTCGTCTGATCCTGTAACACGCCAGTGTACATTATAGACTACCTGAGATTCGGTTGTTCCGTTCTCGTCTGTGTGTGTTGGATACGCATCTACTGTGCGACAGTTCCAAGTGTAAGTATTCATAGTTGTTTTTTGTTATAACGTTACAAAATTATTGATTATATTATTCCATTATATTCATCTTCAGTAATCCAATTGCGCCATTCTTCTGTATCTGGATTAAACCTCCAATCATTCACATTGTTGCTTGTATTGAAAAATTGTTCATAGTCTGTTATATCTATATTGTTGTCATTATGTACAAGACACTTGTCGTGAGTTAGATTCCAAGCAGCTCCGTGAGACAATTCAGATTCTATAGCTTTGTGTTGTAGTGCTGTTAGCAGATAATACATTATGGAGTTGTTATAAAGGTTGCCCCGTTATTGGTTAGTGAAGTTAGTCCTTGATCGTCAGCTACTGTGTTTTCCATTCTCCAAGAAGTAACATAGTTTGTTGTAAACGTATTTTCGGTATGACGTCCAAACCCATAAATTGTACTTGCATTAGCCCCAGAAAGCTGAGCGTTGTATAAATATACTTCATCAATTACACCTTCCATAAGTGCATTGGCAGTAGACGCACTCAGATTATTTCCAATAGAAAGAAAGTTACAATTCATAGAGGTGGTAAAATCATTTCTATTGCCTACAGAAGAAGTCATTTCGCTACCGTTCCAATAGCTTTTAATACCACTTGTTGCACTACCATTAGTTTGATTAAGAGAAAAACATAAGTGTGTAAATCCTGCGGCATCTGTATTCCCTCTTTGCGAAGCAACCCAACCCGTAGTTGAGTTTGTAATTCCTGTAACTCCACTATTATTGTGTAATGGATATTGTCTTTGATAAATTTGCCCATTACCTTTTCTAAATTGAACTACCAAACGGTTTAAATTGGCAGCATAGTATACTAAGAATCTATCATTAGTGGTTGTGCCTAAAGTACCTACATAGCCGTAAAAAGACATATTATGTTTTGTAGTTGCATCCACCCTAACCCACATAGACACGGTAAACGTCTGATTTGGTATATTACCATTAATACTGCCTTCGACTATGTCATTCACCCCATCATAGTCTAATGCATAATCATTTGAAAAATAACTGAACGAATAGAACTCAGACATACGATCAGGCTTGCTAAAACCCGCATCGCTAGAAAGACTTCTTAAGCTGTTATCCGAAGAACCTAGTTCTGTTTTAATTTCAGATATCTTTATTGGTCCACTACTTTGTAATGCCATCTAACTGAGCTTTTAGTTCTTCAATTTGTTTCTGTTGCTCTTTAATAGCTTCAATGAGTACAGCTGTAACATTACCGTAGGCTACCGATAGCATCCCATCATTATGTTCTGATACTAGCTGTGGCAGTACAGCTTGTACCTCTTGTGCTATAACTCCTATAGATTGCTTCTCTTCACCAATCTTATTATAAGTAACACCTCGCATCGCCTTAACTGATTTAAGAGCGTTAGGCAATGTCTTTACGTTTTCTTTAAGTCTAGCATCAGAGAAAGCTGTAATATCTCCAGATGCTAAAATGTTACCGGATACCTCAAGTTTTTCAGAAGGAGATGTAGTACCGATACCAACGTTGCCTGATGATCTTTGTATGTTTAATACGTCTCCGTTCAAACTATCACCTAGTCTAATGTCGCTACCAAAGCCGTAAACTCTAACAACATTACCAGCACTAGGTCCGTGCTCTGGGTGGCCTCCTATGTAGAAATTTCCATCTGAGTGCCATCCAATAGCCCCTACACCAGATCCGCCATTTCTTATAAACCCAACCCTATTGTACCCTGAACTAATACCTACCTGAACATTACCAGCTATGTCAAGTTTTTCAGCTGGACTCGTAGTGCCGATACCAACCTTGCCACCGTTTTCAATATGCAAGTTTGTAGAGCCCGCTGTGTTTAGGAAAGAAAAATCAGCGTCTGCTCCCATTTGTATTTTAGGATGCCCTGATGATGCTGAAGTATTAAATTCTATATGAGAATCATTAGCACTTAAGTATATTCTGCCGGCAACATCCACACCTGAGCTGCTAGTGGTTAGCTTCCCGGTGCCGTTATGCCTTAGCTGAACATAGCTATTCTCTACACAATAAACCGCCCATTCTCCATTTTGGTCATCGTATATACCAGCGGCTGCACCGTCAACCATAAATGACCAAATACCGTCGCCTGCAGTATTTGTAATTTGCAATCCACCCCAGCCACTTGTGCTGCTTGTAACGGACAATAAATCTGCGCGATCGGTAGACTCACTTAATGTTACACCGCTACCAATAGTTATACTTCCGCCAAATTGCACATCACTGTTTGTTCTAGACCCAGACATAATAGCTGCACCGTTAACACTGTTATTGTGTCTGCGTAAAGACCAGGTGCCGTTGCCGGTATTCGGCTGGAATCCCGACGGTAATGCAATGTTAGGATCACCTTCGTAATACAAAGACAAACCGTAGCTATCGGCGCCAGCTGTAGTGCTGTTGTGCTCACTAAAAAATATACGGCCGGCTCCTTCGCCACTACCAGCGTTTGCCGCGCCTTCAAGAAGCACCGTTCTACCAAGATCGTCTGGTTCGCCACGCTCACCTAAAGAAAGGGTTGCGCCGCCAACAACCACAACGTCATTGTTAAATTTAGTGCCGCTATTGTTAATAGTTGCCCTAACCCCGCCACCTGTGCTTAGGTTTATAGTATCTGTGCCAAATCCAACAACCGTATTAGTATCCCCTTCGTGATATATCGCGTCAGCAATGGTTATGTTAGTAGAATGCATACTACCATTAACATCCAAAGTGTAACCTGGACTAGTAGTCCCGATACCTACGTTGCCACCGTTGGTAAGCCTCATACGCTCTGTAAACGTACCTGAAACGTCTCTACCAAAGAGCATATCGGCATTGTTTGAAGCTAAAACCGGATTGTTTCCCCCATCGTTGCCAATGTACAATGCAGCTGTTGTATCTGCCTGTCTGTTTACAGAGATACCATTATTATGAGAAGTAGCTCTAACATTAAGCCTTGCGTACATATTAGTAGTGCCTATACCTACGTTACCTGAGCCGTCAATACGCATACGTTCATTAGTTGCTCCAGCTGTGTAGAATCTAAGATTCGTTCCAGAGCCTAATGTCTTAATCATAAGGTCTCCAGCCGTAGCGTACATATATCTAGCTCCAGCCCAAGCAGAGTTTGTATATCCAGAGCCAATAGATCCAGTTATAAGCCTGTCTCCCGCATCGTTTTCATAATAAACCTCAGCAAATCCACCAGTGCCTGAATCTGTTGATTTAAATCTACCAACCACCCCGTTTGATATTACGTCTAGTTTAGCGGTTGGGGCAGTAGTCCCGATACCAACGTTTCCTACTGAGGTAATACGCATTTTTTCAGAGGAATCATTTGCTCCTGTACCACTTTCGTGTGTAAAGAATGCTAAACCTTGTGTGTCGCCATCACTTGTTCCTTGTACCCCAGAAATACCTGCCGAACCTGAACCTGGACCTGCAAAAGAAATACCACCACTGTAAGTACCTGCTCCGTCATTACTGTCAGAAGCAATATGAATGCCTCCTACTGAACGTCCGCTATTAGTTACAGCAAAGTTTTCGCCAATCACCTCTAGTTTTGCCCTAGGACTTGTAGTCCCGATACCAACGTTGCCTGAGCTGTTAATATACATTGCATTTGATACACCGCCGGCGGTAAAACTTATATTATCGCCACTACCAGCTCTAATATTAACGTCATCATAGGCATACAGGTCTAATGTTCTACCGGTAAGTATAGTTGTGTCTGTTGTGGTGCCCTTTACTAACGATGTTGTAGCACGATACAGTCTGTGCTCCGTGTCTCCACTTAATTCAATTAACCCAACTCCAATATTGTTTGTTGTAACATTCCCTGCTGTTGTTACCGCGTCTAATGTAGGCGTACTGGTATTGGCGACCACCCAAGATTGCGTGGCTAACGTGTTAGTGTTCCATTTTAGTGACGTTGCATCTATGTTTACATTAGCCCAAGTATGAGACGGATCTCCTATATTTAGCGTTCTTACATTGTCGTTATTTGGACGAAGATAGCTTGCGTTTCTAGCAAATTCCATTCCGAAGCCCGTTTGATCGGAATATGCGCCATCGCTAAAATATACTCTAATTCTGTCATCTGCAGATCCAGCACCCACCTGTAGCTTCTGACTTGGACTTGTAGTACCAATACCTACGTTGCCAGAACCATCAATACGCAAAGCCTCAGCTACGTTAGCGTCGTAAGTAGACGTAAAGAATGCTAGCTCACCAGAGAATGTTGTAGTATTTGAGCCATTGCCGAACCCATTGATAGCTTTAATTACAGCTGCGTCTCTAGCTCCAATGCCTGATCCGTCAGTTGAATAGAATCTAATTCTACCAAACTCATCTACATCTTCATCCCATCCGGTTTTTCCATTCGTAGCTAAAACAAGCTCTCCGGCATCAATACTAACTCCGGCATCATATTTACCCAAGTATGCGCCATTTGCGGAGGGTGTTATTGCTCCGTAAGCTCTAAGTGATGTTGCAACCGTTAATCCATCAGAAGGACTAGTTGTCCCAATACCAACATTGCCACCTGATTTGATTACTACTTGAGTATCTGTATTATTTTCTCTAAAGAAAATATCGTTACCTGAAGGTCTGTTGATATACAAAGCTTTATCAGTACTTCTTGATAAGAGGTTGTAATTTTGAATATCAAGAGTCCCATTTAGAGATATTCCGTTGTAATTAGAAAGCTCCCCTAGTTTAATACTTCCGGGCGCACCAGAATCTATCTCTAACTTAGCCCCTGGACTCGTAGTTCCAATACCTACGTTACCGAGTACGTGTAAGTCAGTTATATTTTTTACAGCCATAGGTGTATTATATTAAAAGTAAAGGAGGGAGAGTACGAAAACCCCACCTCCTTTAACATTATTACGCGTTGTGTATTATTATTGACGTATTCCGCCAATAGTAACTATATAGTCAGGGCCGTTTTGAAGATATACGTCAAGCGTACCACCACCTTGATTGAAAAACCAATCTGTAATCACCATTTGGAAATTACCATTACCTAGTACTTCTTTTACAGTACATTCAATAGACTCCGGAACAAACCGAGGTACCGGATGCGAGAAGTAAGCACCAACACCTGTTGTGGGTACAATTTCACGAATGTATTCGTTAGTTACCGTAACAGCACCTGATGTGCCACCACCGGTAATACCATCACCTGCTGTAACTGCTGTAATATCACCAACAGAGTACTGCGAAGGCTCTGGAATATCATAGTATGTAGTACCGTTATTAGTGAACTGCCAGCGATCAGTGGTTTCATTCCAACGAAGCGCCGTGTTCGTAGATGTACCACGCTCAACCTCAATACCAGCATCTTGGCTTGGTGCACCAGTAACATCAGTGTTAAGGACAACAATATTATCAGATACTGCTAAATTTACAGTGTCAATAGTAGTTGTAGTGCCTTGTACAATAAAATTACCGTTGATAGTTACTGTTCCAGTACCATCACCAATAATAGGTGAAGACAATTGAGTTAAGCGCAAGGCTAAGTTTGTGGTGTTTACATCGTTATCAACCGGATTCGTCCAAGCAAATCCACCCGCACCATCTGATTCTAACAACTGCCCTGAAGTACCGTTACCAATACCAGATAGCTTTGGTGCTGTTACTGCCCCTGTTGCAATCTGCGCTGTGTCAATACCACCTGTGGCAACGGAAAATACCGTACCTGTTAAGTTAAGTGTTGTACCATCAGCAGTATACACAACGCCAACTGGACCCCAAGCTGTACCATTATAGTACTGCAAGTCGTTTGTCGATGTATTGTAGTATATACGCCCTGCAACACCCGTAGGTGCCGTTCCTAAATTTTGAATAACCGCATTCTGCAATTCATTCGTTGTGAGGTCTAAATCGACCAAATGCTTTAAAGCCATGTGTTGTTAGTTTAAATAAGCCGTGCCTTTAAACGCAGAGCTGAAAGTTATTGTTAAATCGTTATTACTTGTGTAGTT
>JACKZZ010004618.1_pt1 | contig 24367 bp, 16 predicted proteins | sample 8027871 | NCBI WGS metagenome assembly JACKZZ01 (sample SAMN15724774, study PRJNA655200) | protist metagenome | isolation source: fluorescence activated cell sorting (FACS) single amplified genomes of... | place: USA: West Boothbay Harbor, Gulf of Maine | collected 2000-07-19 | reverse complement strand
GGGTTCAAGAATACGAGTAGGGTGGATCAAACGTATATGACAATTGTCTATCTACAATGTACTTGATCCTGTGTTTTGGGAAATGTTGTCCCGTACTTGATTCAATACTAGACTACCTCGTTCATAGAGAGAGTCGCGACGTGCCTTCCTCGCAAAGTCGCAAAGACGTTCCATCAGTCATCTGTCGGGAAGGCTGAGGGTGTGTGCCGAGCATGTGTGTGGGTGCAAATGTGGCTTGCTCTTGAGATGGTCGAGGGTGCGTGGTACTCGGTTCCATTGCCAGGGACTCTTAGGTGTTTCGTCCGTGTTGCCGTTGGTGATTGAGTTGTGTGAGTCATCACGGTGCGCGCCAGGGGTATGCACGTGTGTGTGAAAGCCATCTGTAGCTTGCTGGGCATTGTCCTGGTGATTTTTGCCGCTTCCGTTGGCCTGTACATACAGAGGACCCCGCACGGTTGGCGCAATATGAACGTTCACATCATGCGACTCGTGCGAGATGTAGGTCGGATGAAGGCTCGCTCTCGGCGAGGTATGGAAATCGTTCCAGTTTTTTACGGGTCCGATGACGACACCACCACGAAAGCCGTAGACGATTTGACGCAGAACTACCGAGATTTCAATATCGTCACGCCGGCGGAACTCGCCGCCGCCAATGGGCGATTGACTCGTAGTGGTGATGATGGGGACCGGGAGCCCGTTCTGTGGCTTTGTGTTTTGGGGCATGTCTTCGATGTGTCGGCGGGGCACAAATTTTACGCCCCGGGGAAAGATTATCACATGCTGACGGGGAAAGATGTCACCCGCATTTTGGCCACGGGGGATTTGCAGGCCACTGGTGGAGACGGGGCGCACAATGACTTATCCCCCTACGAACAGAGCGAGGCAAAACGATGGCTAGAATACTTTGCAACGCATGATAAATACACCCACGTAGGCCGCATGAAAGATAGCCATGACGAGACCGTGGATATTGATACGATCGTGGACTATGCCATCAACAACGAGGGCCAGAGTGCACGTCCCACTCCAACTGGCCCGCCCAAGTGGCACCCACCCGTCATGAAAGGGGCCCAACGCGGCGCAATGTGTGCCGGGGGACCGTGAAAAATAGAAGATCCCGTCATCGACATCGACGCACGGAAAAATTATATTGCAATACTGTATTATTGTGTTCCTTATTTTTACAAAATCTTGTTCTCTGCTCTTCCTGCATGAGTCATCTTAGCTGTTTCCATCATTTTTGTGTTAGTATTGTTAGCTTATGGGTATATACGATGATTGATGTTATCCTTTCATCATCATAAGTAAGGAATCCATCCATCCATATGAAACAACCAACATATATGATAAATAACAGTTTTGAAGTTTAGTTAAGTAAATAACAGCCAATATACTATTTATATACTATTTATAGATAAATAACAGCCAAAACTATTTATATGATCATCATATGATCCATCTTCATAATAATGTCTCTAAAAGAATCAAGAACTGTTGAGTAACTATACTATATTTTGTTTTTTATATCACCTTCTGTGTACCTGCTGTTGTGTGGGTGGAGTGCGGATAAGATCACTCGGGCACCACAAATCTTCCCTATCGTCTCCGTTCTATCCAGTACACCGTGCGTGTATTCAAGACCGTTTTACTTTTCCCGGGAAATGGTCTCGATGGTCTATCATCTACATAGCATTGGAATGTCCACAACTCCCGACGACGACGTGCTCAACGATCTATGAGGTTCCGTCTTGTGGTCAACCCCGTGTCCCTTCTCCACGTTGGTGGCGTTCGGAAGGTGCCAAATGGGCCCTTGGAACCTTGGAACCACCCCCGAGCAAGACATGGAGTTATTGGAATGGATAGCATCGTCGTAAGAAGCATGCTCGTGTTTGCACGTGTGCTGGTTGTGGTGACGGCGCTCATCGAGTATCATGTCGGGGCGGTCTGTCCCAGCGGTAAAAACAGCAATGAAGATGCAACGGCATGTATGACTTGTCCTATTGGCAAATACAAATCGCTAGAAAGTGTGTGTGTCAGTTGCAGCTCCACTTGCGGCAAAGGCAACTTTTTAGAAGGTTGTGGCGGCAATAAAGCAGGGTCGTGTAAACCATGCGCAGTTGGCCGCTTTAATAATGTTGAAACTGGGTACATTTCTGCGTGCTCGGTGTGTGAAGGGGCAAGGACCACCAATGCCGATCGCACTGGGTGTGTACCATGCCCGACTGGGAAAGCATCCAGCGCGCCGGGGGTGTGTCGTGATTGCGTGGCCGGGCAGTACTCCAATCAAGCCGAACAAACCGCTTGTAAAACATGCACGCCAGGCAGGTTTCAAGACCAGGTTGGAAAAACGCATTGCATCGATTGCATAGCAGGCAAGTTTCAAAGTAACGTGGGGGAAATGTTCTGCCAGGATTGCCAAGTAGGATTTTATGTCAACGCCACTGCCCAAACGAGTTGCCACATTTGCCTTGTTGGACAATTTCAAGATTTGACGGGCCAGCGCAGCTGCAAATTATGCCAGTCTGGTCGTTATAGTGAATCTGCAGGTCAAACTTTTTGCAGCAACTGCGCTGTTGGACAATACCAAGACCAGGGTGGTTCAGACCATTGCAAGCACTGCACGCCTTGCGATTCGTTGGGGCATGAAAAGACGGATTGTGTGGGAAGTTTGGCAGGGTCGTGCAGACCATGCACCAGGGGCAAATACAATGATGTATTGACGAGTGGAAGCTTGTGTAAATTGTGTCCAAATGGTCAAACAAACAGCATGCCCTTTTCAAGCTGCCCGCCTGGTTCTCCCACTTTTGTGGCCAATGCAATCACCTATACACACTTTATTGTTGACAAAGTGTTTCCCAGAGTCAATATTACGTTGAGGTGGTCTCAGCCTAAGAGTGATGGTGGATCTCCCATCGTGGGATACGATTTCGGCTGGTCAAAGGGTGCGTCTGAGTGTGGTGTGACATGGGAATCATTCAACGAGACCCAATCGCTTGAAAAAACTGTTCCATATTTGATTCATGAGACTGTTCACAATTTTTTCATTCGTGCGCGGAACGCATTCTATGGAGACAGTCAACCTGGGTTCCCCAGTCCACCCCTTCGATTGACTGTTCCAGGTCTTTCGAATGACATCATTGTCGACAGTCAACTTGGCAATGATTTTACATGCCGAGCTTGTAGTGAAGACGGGACCTGTGGCACCCCGTGCGCATCCTTGAAGCATTCTTTCGAACTTGCCAACGTCACTGGTCAAAAAATTTTAGTACAGCCAGGAGAATACAATGGGACCATGCTTAGCCCACAAATTGATGGCATGAAGGTCGTTGCGAACACTTTGCCAGGTGTACGTCGGGTTTTAATTCGTTGTGGAGGACAACCGTGTTTTCAAACGTTCGAAAAAATAGATGCGACAGGAAATGCCGTCAAATATTTTCCCACGCTGATCGATGGGTTTGTCTTCAGCGGTGGTCGCGCAGAAAAAGGAGGCTGCGTCTATATCGATGGGGTCTTGTCGAGCGTCACTATTCAAAACACTGTATTTGAAAATTGTTCGGCGATTATATGGGGCGGTGCGGTGCATGTGACGGGGTCCGTACACGTGATGTTTAACCGTGTTCACTTTCAGTCGAATTTCGCAGACGTAGCTGGTGGTGCAGTGTCTTTTTCGTCCGTAAATCACGCCAGCTTCAGCTTCAATATGTTTTCGAGGAATGCTGCCGGTAGTGGAGGTGGCGTTGCGATTGTGACTGACTCACTTGGCGAAGATGAAACCGGAAGTGTCGCGATAACCACGTTCGTTGATATACTGAATACAACCTTCCTCTCAAACAGTGCCATCTCGGGAGACGGCGGAGCAATTTTTTCATACGCAGGATTTTTATCTGTAACGAACTCTTCGCTCGTTGAAAACTTTGCCAGTCGGTACGGCGGGGGTATGTATGGAGAGTCGAGCACGGTGACCCTCAAGGACAGCAAAGTTGCAAAAAATCGAATTGATTCGGTCGATGGTGGTGGGGGCGGTATTGGTTGCCTATCGTCGTCTATGACATTTACAAACATTGAAGTGCTGTTCAATGAAGCGACCGGGGATGGAGGCGGGGGCTGGTTTACGTTCTGTTCGCCCCTAATTCAAACATCCACATGGAGCTACAACAAAGCAGGTGCCAGCGGAGCCGGACTTTACTTTGGCGTCATGAGCCACCCGAAATTCTTGGCCTCGGCGGATGGGAGTAACATCAACATTGCGCACAACACCGCGAAAAGAAGCGGTGGTGGCTTTGCGTGTTATCAATGTTCAGCGTTGACCGTGAACGATGTTGTGTTTGAACAGAATGTAGCCTCGAAAGGGGGTGGGATGGCAATAGAAAGTACCATGACTTCCACATTGGCGTCTTGTAGTTTTGTAGGGTGCAGTGCTGCAGATGGTGGAGGTGCAATCTACCTATACAACTCTAAGTCGCTCATTCTTGAAAAAAGTATTTTCCATCGAAATTCCGCCAAAAATGCGGGTGGTGGTGCTATTCTATGGGGGTTTACACGCTCAGTAATGGAAGGCATGTCTGTGAACAGAGTGCCATTGAAATTTCTCGGTCATCAGGAGGTAAATAACACAGCTGCGTATGGGCACTTTGTAGCAAGCGTCGTTTACAGCCTCTTTGTGCTTGATGGTCCAACAAAAGAGACGGGGCCTAAATTGCTTACGCAAGCCTCTGGTTCACGGCTTGAGCAAAAGTCTTTGGCGACGGATTGGGGCACTGTAGCTGGTGGAAAAATCTTTTGTGCCGGGTGTTTAGCCATCGGTAGCAAGAGCCATTACGTGCAAGTCGGCGTTCTTGATTGGTACAACCATTTTGTGCGTTCCCCAAACACACTTATTAAGCTGGTGGCCAATGTTACTACTGGTGGCACTACACAGGTGTCAAGCATTAGTGGCATTGGTACATTTAACGATTTCGTCGTCATTGCGCCCCCCGGAACTCCTCTTCAAATCGAATTTGACTCTGCCGAATCATCACTCGTTCGTGGTCCATTTTTGCAAGTTCGCACAAGGTTTTGTGTCGAGGGGGAATTTTACAACGCGCGATCGGCACGAAAAGAATGCACTCCTTGTGCAACAGGAAAATATGGCGATGAGAAAGGGACTCATACTCAGTGCAAAGATTGTGCAGCTGGGCGATATCAGAGTGAAGAAGGACAGCATAAGTGTGTGAGTTGCCACGCTGGACAATACCAACTTATGACGAGTCAGGACAAGTGCATTGCGTGCGACATGGGTAAATATTCAAATATGTTGGCCAGTGTTACTTGCCAGGTCTGCAAGCCTGGTACATACCAGGATGAAAAGGGGCAGCAAAAGTGTACACCTTGCCCCTCTAATACTTACGGGCCAAACAGTGGGTCGACAGCACTTGCAAATTGCGAACAATGTGAAATAAAAAAACCATTCACTTCCACTGGTCCTCGTGTCGGCGCTGCAAATTTGTCTGACTGCGTGTGCAAGACCAATTATTTCGAAGAAAATGGAGAACAAGTTTGCAAACCTTGCCCCACTGGTGCCTCTTGTCCATCTGCTGGAACGACGGTTGCGACCCTCGTAACCTTGTCTGGATTTTGGAGAACTTCGCCGTCGTCTGTTCAATTTTATCAATGTGACAACCCAGATGATTGTTTTGGTGGACTGATAAACAGTTCGGTGACAGACCAATGCGCTGATAATAATACGGGCATCCTTTGCTCTTTGTGCATAAAAGATTACGAAAGAGATCCGGTTACTGCCGCGTGCTATAAATGCTCAGGAACGGGATCGTCGACGGGCTATGCTAAGGCAGCAATGGTTGGCAGCTTTGTGCTATCGTTGTTTTTAATTTTATATTTTTTGTATCATGAAAAGCACGTGAAGCAATTGAAGAGGCTGCGGCGGAAAAAGGTAAATATGGCGGCGAAAGCGACTGCTGGGAAAAAAAGTGCTATTCATATACGCGCTCGACTAAACCGTCGAAAGGAAAGCACTGGGATAACATTGACACAGGCAGAGACTATTTTCGACTTTGCGGAGGACCAGGTTGCATCGACAGTCGAAGGAGAAATGCAAGGAGTAATGGACGATCTTGCTGGTGGAAGCAGAGGACGCCGGAAAAAGAAGAAGCAATCGGCCAATATCACCACTGCTCTTGCAGAAATATGGAGCCACATTCGGGTGTTGCTTGGATATATGCAAATTACGTCTGCGTTGGATGTTACGTTTGACATACCATGGCCTAAGGAATTCGTCGACTTGTTGGCTGACATGAAATCAATAAACATCGATTTTTTAAGCCTTCTCCCAAACATGCCTACGGTGGACCCATGCGACTTTCAAGGAACGTATTTATATTCATTTTACATGCACATGGGCACGTTGCCGTTGCTCGTCATTGTAATCTCCTTGAGCGCAGTAAGTTGCTACGTTATTCACCGCTTTACAAAGAGGCGGTGCGGTCCAAATCTTAGCGGCATCGTAGAAAAATGCGTGAAGACATTAATTTTCACCATATTTCTCATGTATCCTGGACTGGTGAACCGAATTTTTCGCGTATTTAAATGCCACTATTTCGACGACAAGGGAGAATGGCTACTTGCCGACTTATCTATCCCGTGTCATACTGGAGATCACCAACAAACGGTGCCATGGGCAATTGTATTCATTGGGGTCTACGTGCTGGGGATTCCTCTCTTGTCCACTGCCATATTGTATCGACATAGAAAAAAACTTTGGGATCCTAATCATCCAGAATTACGACGAATATACGGGAGCTTGTTTCAGTATTACCGACCAGAATTTTGGTATTTTGAGGCCATTGAAATGACAAAAAAGATGTTGCTAACCGGTGCGATGGTGCTGGTGGCGCCAGGAAGCTCAGCGCAAGTCATGATTGGAATTTTAATTGCTGTCGTATACCTGGTTATCCTGTTGTATTTTAAACCCTTCCAGGACAAGAAGGATCAATTGCTCCAAATGTATTCCACGGTTCAAGTTCAATTGACTTTAATTGTAGGAATGGCTATATTACTTAACGATGGTGATGGGGGTGTTGAAAAAAGCATTTTGGGCATGATTTTGATCGCTCTTAATCTTAGCGTGCCTCTCATGACTGCGGTGGCAGTTTACTTTGCATTACCAAGATGTAAGACGCGCATAAATCGATACCGAGAGGACATAAACGATAGCTACATCTTGGAAGACAAGGTGCATTCTCTATCAACACTCCCAAAAAGCGAAATCAAAAAAGTGCTGGATCGCATGAAATTACGTCGACTGAATGTTGGCGATGTTCTTGCAAGCGAGCCCATACATATTTTCGCAATAATAATGACTGGACACCTCGCAAAAGTGGAACATACAGAAGGCGAAGATACCAGAAAGGTTTTAAGCACAAGCACTTTTGAAGAAACGTTAAGTTCTGGAGCGACCCTCGGCGAACATGTCTTCTTCCTGCCGTCAGCAGAATCTGAATCAACGCAAGGGCCTCTAATGGCATACATTGCGTTGACAAAGTGCGATGTGATGTATATAACGGAGATGCAAGTCACTCACTTAGCAGAAAGTGGGATTATTCAGCCGAGAAAATCAATTGAAGATGAAGCATCAGAGGAAGAGGACGATTTGCCAGACGTCATAAAATCTTCGAAGGTGATGCCAGTAAGTAACTCGGTGAGTATAGAGCCCGAAAAAACTGAAAAGGCAATTATTGCGACGACAGAGGAGATTTCGTCCAGCGTAAAATCTTCCAAGGTGATGCCAGAAAAAAGCTTGGAGAACACGGGGGAGCCAGGAAAATCTGAGACTTCGGCTGCTGTTATTGTGGATGAATGATGATGATAGGTTCCATATAGGTTCCATAGCCTGGGCGACTGGGGGTGCTGGGTCAAACTGGAACCGTACGAAACTAATATAAAACTGCTAATAATGGTTTGTATTAAATTAAACAATCTTTGTCATATAAATCAAATTTCTCCATCAGTATTCTCTTCCGTACAAAGAGCCCCTGCAGTTGAACCATGATCATCAACTGACTTTCTACTCCAATGCGGATTTTTCTTCTTTAAATCAGAGATTTCACTTTTGAAAACTTTACATAAGTATCCATACTCTGCGTTTGTTTTTTTCTCTAAACAGTCCACTAGCACGGCTAGAAGTTTAAGTTTTCATTTGAACCGTGCAGAGAGCTCTCAGTCAAACATAGCGATACTGATGCGCATCACTGTGATACTACTAAGTTTTATATCTAATCGTTCTTCGCCATCCCATTTAACAAAAGATATTCCTTCCAATATTTCCCAAGTCAGAACCCGGTCAACTACAAAAAAATTACGCCACTACTACTTCATCCGTTTACCGTTAACAGTCAATATATATTATTTTCATTAATCTGTTTCAAGAACATGTGTGTGTTTATTTACGTAAATATCATCAGTCAGCCATTATATTAGTTTTTTTATACTCAACACCAAAACATTCGTACAGAACCAGGCAATCAAAAAATTCTAGCCGCTGTTCGATTGTCGGAATTAACGGGAATATCGATCCTCTAAGTGAATATGATGAGGTTGATGAAGAAGTGATCTACTCACTGGAGTCTCCAAATATGGTGGAAGTTTTCAAAGATTTTGACTGGGAGTTGGATCGATTTGTTGAGTACAGATTACCAATTAAAAAACCACTTTAGTTTTTAGGATTGGAACCGAAATTGTATTTGATTTAAAATGAGGAGAGTCTTAAAGCATACTATATAATTAATTATTATTATTAGTTTTTTATATGATGATTATATTACCAACCAAGTGTATGTTTTGTTTTTTTTTAATTATAAAATACAGCCATTTTATACTAATTAGTTTTTTTATACAATTACATCATTATTACACATTTATTAAACATTTGCCCCGTTTGATCTTTCGCGCAAGGCAAGCGACGATTCTGAATTTCCCTGCCCTTATATAGTAGCAACTCTGCTTTTTCCACCCTTTACAGTCTCCTTCGTGCTATGCATGATTCCCGTCATCTCAATCGCAGTTCCTCCTTCAGAATCTACCTCCACGTTAGGCACCAGATCATCTTCATGATCACTTTGATATTCGTAGTCACTATCGTCAAGATTGATGTCGCCAGTCATGTCCTCCAGGTCGAAGCCGACGAGACTGGACCGTACGCCGATTTTTAACTGGTCCCAAGATTCTAAAGGAACTGCCTTACTCAGGCGCTTTGCCTTTCGCAACTGTGTCCGTCTCACCTCGGTTGCCCTTTTAACCATGGCACTATGGCTTTGTTTCTTTTGTATGGATGCTTCTTCAATCGAATCCAACTTCCCCCGAAAAGAACTCTCTGACTGCGTATACGCATGTGGAGATCCTCTTTCTTTCATATTCTTCCGACTAGGGTGTGTGGGCAGCAATCTCTTTTGCGGTGGAGCCCCAATGGCAACCTGGCTCATCCCATACTTACCATGGATTGGGATATTAGCAAGCGTACGCCCATGACGATCCTTCGCGCCGCTCATGGTTGCCATCGATTGAACAGTGATTTTGTTCACAGCACGTTGGGACCTGTGTTTTTCCAAACGTGAAGGGTTGTAAAAGCTGGTCGTCTTGTTGTTCAAGAATTTTGTCGAAGGATGCTTTGGCAACGACCTGCCTCTCGTGTTTTTCCCGGTATGCTGCATTAATGGGTTCATGGTGACCACGGAATCTTTATGTTGAAAGAGCCGAGATTTATTGTCCTCTTTTGGTGCTGGTGGTGGAGGGGGGGCATCATCGATGGTCGATGCGCCCATGGGACCTTCCGTGCTGAGCTTTCGCGCCTCGTTGAACCCATACCGCAAACCAACGCCACCTACAAGTAGTGCAACAACTGTCAAAGTGACACCAATATACCAATAAATCGCGTCGTCAGCACCAACAAATGTTTTTTTCACGCTGGTTTTCATTGTGGCCATAGTATTGTTATCGGTATCGTTACTGCAACGCATATCTTGGGAGGCCGAAGCCCAGAAGGATTCTGTCGCACTGAATCGCTCCGCGGGCATATAGTTCGAGGAGGCGATTCCTACAACGCCAGCAGCGACCAGAAATGGTTCAGATTGGCCATCTCTGTCTAACTGGGCTATGGCACAAGAGCGGCCTACGTACTTACCCAGTCCAGTCAAAGAAACATCTTGCTCCTCGATGCTCACGAAAACGTTTGACGCGGACGACTCAAGAATCCCAAAATTGCCTTCACTGGCAGAGCCAAAACCAACTTCTCCCACTTTGAAACACGCCGGCACTGGACCCTTTTGCAGCATATTTCGGCCTAAGGGGCGGCCCATAAAAGCTTCACCACGCTCGTCTCCATTTGAATACAGCAGCCACTGGTACGGAGTGAACACGGTCAGGTTTGCGAAAGCACCATCCACCGTCAATGATTTGTCCATGATGTCGAGGCTCATTCTGATGATACCTGTGACGTTCCCTACGACCCCACCCGATGCCGACTTGGTCGGTCTCAGACGACACACTAGTTTCGTTGATTGTAGCGGCAAAGTCGCGGCTTCGGCATCATTCTTTGCTTCCTGTGCTCCGTTTATTTTTGGCGGTGTTCCTGCACCTATGACTCCCCAAAGCAATGGTGTAGACCCAACCCGACCGTTTGGCTGGGTGCCATCGTCAGGTTTGTCGTACACAACGAACATCCTTCCCATGATCGATCGATAAGCAGCGTCCAACGATACACTGAAATCTGACTGCCCCGGCGCAGAGGCAAAAGCGGTCAAATAACGTACGGTTCCCTCCGGACTGACTGCTGTCGATTGAATATTCCCCAAATCACCGACTCGGCGAGTGTATGGAGGACGCCCGTGAGTCCCCACCTTTCCTGGGTTGAACCGGGCCCAATCACCAGGGTTGCCGTCTTGGGCGTACGGGCTCATGCGCTCGTCCCCGTGGACCAGGATCCCGAGCCCATAATATGCCGTTGAATTGGGTACCAAACCACTCAGATGTAGTTGCATTGAAATTTCTTGAGAGTCGGATATTGCGTCATCAAAAAATTCCACTAGCCCCTGCAGCTCCTTTCTTCCAGTGTTGAATGGCCGCAAAAACCCACGTCCGTATAGAGTCACTGTAGACGAACAATCATAGCGAGGGAGAATCCCTTGGACACTGGGTAGCTGAGTGTCTGAGGGACCAATTCCGATCACGCCCACGGCAATCAACTTTTGTTCCGCGTTGTGGACCGAACATCCATCATCAGTTGCTTCACATATTTTGTCGGGCAATGAATATAAAGCACATCCCCGCCCCAAGATTTCGGTAAATTCGATGGACCTTATAAACACTCCCCTGTAAGTTACCTTCCCGTCGATTCCACTAATAGTATTGCCTAAGTCGCCGGTCCGTCGACCTGTCGCACAAGGAAACCCATGCATACCTTTCTTCCCTCCGAGGTTCAACCCTGCATGGTCGTACACCCCACCAACTCTATTCTTTGCGAAATCGGCGAATTCTACAATACGCAACGCGTGGAAGCCGCCACCATTTGGAATATTCTGAGCCTTTAACAAGGTTTCATGGCCAACGCCTCCTGGCTTACGTTTGATAAGCATTGTCCCAGTCAACGTAGGATGCGATGAGAAAGACAAGAGGCAGATTGCGTTCGTTATAGGGGTGGCGAATTTACTCTCGAGCGAACCCCCTACGACGTGCTCTGCGCCCGCCACCCGTCCGACTACACCCTTGGCGACCATCTCGCACTCTATCGTATCTACAATATCCGATACGAAATGTAGAGGGCACGACTCGACGACGACTGAGCGTCCCAACACAGACTTGAAATCTCCTTTGGTTAGAGACCCTAAGGTTGTGTTAAATGTTGAAGACCACGTTAAGACACCAGGTTGAACCGAAGCATTATAGAACGTATTCAAGCGGTCGTCTGTGGGGACGTCTTGCAAGACCGGGTACACGAGCGGAAAAAACGTAACTTTGTATCGACGCGACGGACTGACAGCCTCTTGTAAATGGATAGTACACGTCAAGGTAGTCGATGCAATCTCTTCTATCGTAATATTCCCCTGAAATTCTTTCCCTCGCAACTGCACGCTTGCCATTTTGCGTTGTGCGGACGTTGTGCCATCAGCCAACAGCCCAAAGAGAAGCAAGACGAGCGCTGCAGACCTTGCCGCAGACTTCGTCCCGCAATTCATGTGGAGGTTGGGAGGTGGCTAAGCGTGGCCCCACGGCGATGTTTCAGTGGCCTGCAAAGTGTGGACGTCCCGAGTCGACAAAATGGCACTCGTGTGGTAGAGCTCGGCGTTATTCTCAACCACCACCAAGTAACACACCCGCACTCCGTTGCAGTTCTAGCCCCACTCAAAAAAAAACTTACTTTTCGTCTCTTCGTTCGTTGTCGCGTTCGTAATTCGTAATACTTTCGACTCTAGACTATACCTACCTTCTTACTACAATGGACCTACCTACCACCTACCGTCGAAAGACTGTCACAGTCGCAGACAGCGCATGCACGCACGGACGCACGGGTCGGACGCACCGTACACGCACTCGCAACGATCATCCTTTTCGTGTTGCAGGCGCGATCTCCACGGCCACCGGTTTGTGAGTGAGCCACTGGATCTCAAAGCCGGTTGCTCGAGTTGTGTGTTGAGTCGTGCGGGGTGGCCAGGATTCCCAGGTGTACGTCTTGTCACGCGTCGCTGCGGAGCACGTTTTGCATTGCGCGGTCGTTCACGCAATGAGGAACGCTGTCGTAGGCCTGTGTGTGAGCGTTATCCTGCTTTTCTTTTCCACCGGTGCTGGCGCCGATGAAGAAAAGGAACTCGTAGAGTTTCGACTGGTCGAGGGTTTGCCACGAAAGACTGAGCCATATACCCACACATCGAACCCCGTTCGGCCAACACCATCAAGGGAACCTCAGCCTATTATTGCCAATACGCCCGTAGATTTTTTGCCTTTGAATGGAAAATGTTTTGAAGAACGAATTGGAAAATATTTGTACGAAATTTGCCCTTTTAGAAACGTTACCCAGTTGGATAAGCAGGCTTCCTGGAACCCTTTTTACGGGATTCTTGGTATTTATAGTGGGTGGACAACAGACACTGCGTTTGATGCGCAATTATATACTGATGGAACCGCGTGCGGTGGTAATGTCAAGCGTCAAATCACGGTGACTTTCCGCTGTGCGGAGAAGTATCGAATCTTCAACGTAGAGGAACCCAAGACCTGCGTGTATAAATTGGAGTTTGACCTTCCCGAAGTGTGCAATATGACCACGAATACGACAGCGGATGAATTGCCGGACGAGAATGTGATGTTGGAGATGACCGTAGATGGAGAACCCACCGTGAGTGCAAGTGCCGGCGCCATGCCCACCGAAGATACGGTAGTGGAGATTGCTGAAGGTCCGACCCGGACAAGTGAGGAGGAGGGGGAGAAGATCATGTTTAATGAGGCGGATGAGAATAAAGACGGCAGTCTCTCTGTTCAAGAATTTCAAGATTGGGCTTCAAAGCACAAAATCTTGCGGTTGCAATCGACGTTATCGATCCGCAGCGAGGAGGCAGAAAGAATGTGACGAGCACACACACAATTCTGAGCAGGGGGAAAAAATATTATATAGGGTATATATATACTTGTAAGTGGTATACATTACCAATGTTTTTTTTGCATCCCGCAATGTTCGTTACACGTTTACACGTTACGGAGAAGTGAGGAGGAGGGGGAGAAGATCATGTTTAATGAGGCGGATGAGAATGCAGCGGGGGCGGGGACATTGGGTATATGTGGACGAGACCAGACTTCATCATTGAACAGATGTTTTAGCGGGGGCTGCTGGACCTCGCATGTGCATGCCTATATATTGTGAGGCGTTGTGTCTTTTGCTTCTCTCGTCTATTTCCGAAGAGGATCCCATTTGAGATGCAGAGTCCGCCGCCGCCACCACCGAGAAACCGAGTCCATCCTGCCACGGCAACATCCACGGATACGGATGGGGAAGCTGGAAGTGGCCAAGGGGATGCCCCTTCATCCTCCGAAAAAAGAGGTCTCCGCCCCCGGAAGTTAACACGGATCAAGACAAACTGTGGAATTGATGGGGGAAACGAGGGTGGGAGATCACCACGCATCCGGTTGGAAGAAGGACTGAATGATATCGCTTCGCAGCTTCCACAGCTGTCCGAAAAAATGTGGAAGAAGATCAAATATGCTAGCAAACAAGGTAGGTGGACTAAAGTTGTGCGACGGCTAAGCTCCTCTGGCCAATCAAATGTAGAGGCAAAAATGTTAAAACACATCGCGATGATCCACCGATTTAAAATCCGAGACCATGAAGAAGACATACTGGACAGGGGGTTGATTGACGCGGAAAAGAAAATGTCTTTGGCACGCCACGAAACGTCCAAGAAGCGCGATAAGCTCGTGCGGTACAGTCCCATGCGCTGGGTATGTTCACCCAATCTGGTTTTGGAGCCACATAGCGTGTTGCGCCGCATAATGAATTCGGCGCAAACGTTGTCGATGCTGTACCTGGGGTTTATTCTCCCGTTTGAGCTCTTCTTTATTAGTTACGACCCCATGCGTTATCAATTCAAACAGCGCGCGATCACATGGGGTGTGATTGAAATTTTTGTTGATTGCATTTATATTGTGGGCTTTGTTTCCAAGTTTTATAGCCCGTACATTCGAGCCGAGGATGGCGTCTGGGAAGTCTTGCCGAAAAACATTTCATGGCATTTAGTGACGCGGTCGGACTTTTTATTGTTCGTGTTTGGCACCGTCCCCTTCGGCCTCATCACCATTCTTACCGGTGAAGCATTGAGTCTCTTGATTTGGCGCTTTCTCCAGGTGGTGACCCGTTATTACAACACACTACAGATTCAAACGAGTTTGGTCGTCGATACGAAAAAACTAGGAAGTCAATTCAGCTTTTTATCTAACCTATTGTCCTCGGCCTTGCTGATCCTAGCCTTTCTGCATTGGTCGACCTGCTTCTGGTTCTATCTCCATGAAATGGAAGACATACAACATATTATGGGAGAAAATTCCCTTGCGTACCAGAAAAGCCAATTGTACGAGCAAAACTTGCTTCCAGAAGGCGTAGAAAACGCCGTCGGGACCCTGACCCAAACTTTTGAACTCAGTATCAGTTTTTATTTTCGCTTTGCATATGAAACGTTGATGATTGTTGTAGGCGACCAGGTCGACGGCAAGACGCCCCGGCAGTTTGTGTTTCTTTATATCATGACATTCATTGGCGTTGGTATCATCGCGGGTTTGTTTGGCGAGGTTGGCAATGTTATCGCATCGAGAAACAAAGAACGGGTGGAGTACTTAGAAAAGATGAACGACTCCCTGAAAACTATGGGGTACTTGCAACTGCCTGATGGTCTCAAAGAACGGGTCGTCCGCTATCACGAGTACGTGTATAATGTCTTTGGGGGGTTCACGCCTAACAAAGTGAATAACTTTGCCGACCACCTCTCGAAACCGCTGTGCGCCGAAGTCAAGCTTCATTGTCATAACACGTTGATATCAAGAGTGTCTTTGTTCGACAATCTCGATGAAAATATTTCCAGATATTTAATTGATTGTTTGAAGATCGAAATTTACATGCCTGGGGACTACATTATTCGCGAAGGGGAGTACGATGCGAGCTTGTTTATGATCATCAAAGGCGTCTGTCACGTCTATCTGAAGGGCGTGCCCGAACCTGTTCGAACGTTGAAAAATGGGGAATACTTTGGCGAGCTATCTTTGGTGACACGGGCAGCTCGAAGTGCCACTGTCCGGGCAAAAACCTTTTGTAATTTTGCAGTCATCACAAAAGAAGATTACGACTGCGTAAAAAACGATCATCAAGACGCTTTTGCGGAAACGGAGAGCATCATTTTGTCCTCATTAAAAACGTACAAAGGAATAAACAAGGAATGGCGAAGGCGTTATTCTTCCACCAGCGAATTGGATGTCGCGGAAGAGAGTGTCCAGGGCTCACAAAGCGCAGACACTGGTGGACTAGAGAAGAAGGCTGAGATTACGCCTCTGAGTGCTGCGAAAACTACGCTCGGGGATCTACCGTTGTTGGGAAAGAAGGCAGCAGCTCGCTCGCCGTCGCAAACTGCGATGATGGCAAGCATGGGTGTCGCAGCCAAATTGCAGAAGAAAAGCAAGGCCGCTAAAACGAAAGTGGCGCACGTGCTGAACAACAAGCTAGATGTGCTTTCGAAGGCGGTCAAAAACAATGCGAAGGGGATCAAACAAATTTTAGAGAAGTTTGAGGCGATGGAACATGCGTTGAACGAAACAAGATAAGAGAGAGTTATTCTCTGTGTGTAGTATTAAAAGATTTATATGCATATAGCTTCAGTGAAACCCATCGGGTAATATATTATAGCAACCAAGTAATGGCTGTTTTTTACGCAATTTAAACACTCTATTTACGGAGAGGAAAATACTGATGGAGAAATTTGATTTATATGGACAAAGATTGTTTAATTTAATACACAACAACCATTTATATATTAGTTTTTTATATAATTTAAACACAACATGTTCCTGATATCATATAAAAAGTAAAAAGTTAAACCATCATTCTCTCTGATTATACAACTCAAACCCGAAAAAAAAGTAAAAGTTTATATGATAAAAGAAACTACTCTACGTGCATATACTTAAGTACATGGCACGGACGTGCTCAATCATCTTGTCCGGGGCACAACTATTCCTAGTTCTGGGGACCCTCTTTCAGCCAGCGACGAATGTACGTGAGCTCCTCCTCCCGGGCCTTGGTCGTGCTTGGCGGGTCGTCTTTGTTCGCGGCTCGCAAATCCAAATGATGCGCACCGTTTGGCAAAATGATCGCAGGCATTTCCGGCCCGAGGTCTTGCAAGAACCCTCCACCGTGCCATGGATCCAACAATCCGTTGCTAAATATGATGCGACTCCCACTCTCTCGAAACGCTTTTGCGGGATCTGCCGCTGTCCCGCCAAAATAAGTCCTCGTCCAATTGGGGTTCGGCACGACATTCCACCTCTTCTTGCAGTAGCTCGTCAGAGTGTCCATGTTCCATTCGTATGGTGGAAACATGTCGGTCACGTTGTTTGTGGAGACCAAGAGAACGATTTCCGTGCAAACTTGGTAGTCCCATGCCCATGAATTGTAGTCAAGGCCGCAACCAGTCTGATCTGCACACTCGATGAATTCGGTGTCGATGTCAAAACAAGTTTGAGTCGGCTTGGCGCTGGTATTGTTGTACGTCAGCGCCACGGCGTCACGCAGTCCCTCTATCCCTGGGGCGGCCAGCAATCGACTGCACGAGGTTTTGATGGGCCAAGCAGGCAAGGGGCAGAGAAAGTTCGTGGGATACGGATAATCCATCATGCCCAACGTCGTGAATGCATTGCGCGCCCAGAGCAACAAGTGCGTCACGCGGTCCGCGGTCAAAGGCTTGCACAGGGACATTTTCTCCGTGATCGTTTGCAAGCCACTCGATCCCTCCTTTGCCAAGTCCAAGATTTCAGTAAAGGCGGCACGAGCACGCTTGGGGCACTCCTCGTTCGCACCGTCTACGTCGTTGGTCACAGCATCAAAGAATGCTTCCGTCCCTTTTGAGCCAAAAGCGAAGGCGATGGGCGCCGAGCCCGCCAAGGCACCGTCTACCACATTTGGATATTTCAAACGAAACCACGCAGTGAGCATCCCGCCATACGAACCACCAAAGGAGATCACCATGGATTCCTTGGCATCATACTTTTCTTTGATTTGGGGCATTAGCACGGCATAGTCTGCCAGTGCCTGAGCCATGGACAAGTGTCCTATGTTTTCCAGAGAAAACGTAGCGTTGACAGTCCCAAACGGGAGTGATTTGCCATAGTACCGGTGCTCACAAAAAATGACCAAAGCGCCAAATTCGGGGGCGTTGTCGAAGACGAAGCCCGTGTTGTCATAGAACTCTTCAATCGGTCCTTCGTTCCCGGTGTAAAAGAAGATGGGCGCGCCCGATCCACGCTTGTACACGGTGTCGTTAACCAAGCATCTCTGTTGAAATGTGCGTTCGTCTTGGGAGTTGAAGTGGTCCACAGGCGAGGCGAACCAGATTTCCGACGGTTGCTGCGCAGAGGCCACAGAGGCCACCACGGTGAGGAGCACACAGCAAAAAAAGGAAGGCATGAAAACAAGAAGCGGCACGAGACCCGTACGTGCTAGAAAACGCGTGTATACTCGCCCGGCAAGATTAAGCCGAGAGGGAGCCAGAGATCATGGAGGGAGGGAGGGGAGGAGGGAAGACCAGTGCGTGCGTGCATGACCCTGACGGACGTCGTGACGTGGCAGTGGGCAGGTCATTCTGACACAAGAAAATAAATTAAAAATAAAAAATAAAAAAATAAATAAAAAAATATTTTCCTTAAAAGGATCGAACGCACGCTGCAACGCAGGAATGGACACAACGACACAATATCCAGACCAAATGTACGAGTACGCGGTAGATTCTACGTACGTATCGTCCGCAATGGTACGTACGTACGTATATATGGATGATCCCGTGGATAGATGGATTTTATCAGCGTGTCATGGATGGGTACACTTTTCTGGATCAATGCCTGTGTATTTTTTCTTGTCCTCCAAGCCCATGATGGAAGGATCACGCTCTTTCGCTAGGATCATTTCTGGGGGTCGGATCGTGCAGAGGAAGATTTTCCAAGAGATCGCCGTAGTCATCATAGAAGTCGTCTTCGTTCACACCGTGCTGTACCAAAATGTCCACCATCCTTCTCCTCTCTTGGTAGGTCTCCGGCCGATACGTGAGTGTCTCCTGCCGTATGGTATACACAAATCGTATGCTTACTGCGCACTCCACGACATTCAAAATAAAAATTGCACCGGGATCGTCATAGTAATGGGCTGTTTGATTCAACATTTTTATTTTCACGTCGTTCTCTACTGTCTTCAAAAGAGTATCGACCATTTCAGGATTACCTGCGTGAATGGCTTGAAATAAAGGAGGTTGGCATAGTTCATCAATGGTGTCAACCATGCTCAGGGGGCACGTGTCGATACCTGGTGGATAAAATGGGTTTGCGCCATTTTGAAGAAGACTTTCGGCCATTTGTTTATCATTCGCACGAATTGCTTTTGAAAGAGGCGTTTCACCATCTTTGTCTTGCGTATTTACACCTATGTGTTGAACTAACTTTTCCAGCTCCGCGTTTCTTTTTCGTAAAGCAATCATTTCAGTCGGTATTTTGATATTCGTAACCACAGACAAAGCCATAATATCGCGAGCACGACTTTGGATTTCAGGAGTTCGAGAGTAACAATGTTTCTTGTGGCCAACCGCTCTTTTCATGTCGTTATCTTCGCCATCACGAGTCGATGCTCGCTTCTTACTGCCGTGACCTCTGCCTACTTCATCTTGATCCGGGACAGGGAACGAGGCTGACATGACTGCTAAGAATACACGAGAGAGTGGTGGGGGGGGGGTCGTTCTTAAAAGCACTGGGAGATTCAGGTAGAAGTGGGTTGGGGTGGACCGTTTGTTTGTCTGACACGGTGAATAGGTTCGGTTGCTGAACGGAGCAGGTGTGTGACGTGGCGTGGCGTGCAGGCGGGCGACCGGGCGTGCGTGCAGTCAGCGTGCGTGTTTTTGCGAAAGAAAAAGAAAAACGCGGCGTTTCCGACGGTTCCGACATGACATAGACACAGTATGACTTTGGACTGCGCTGGCTGGATCGAGATGACATCCTATCCAATACATATACATGTAAACACTCGACACTACTAATAAATCCGAGCGAACAGCTCTTGAAGTAACTTTCTTCGATCTCTAAGACAGAACACAAGTATGAAGTACCTATGATAACCCCAGGGCATTCAAGGTACAGTACGTCGCCACGTCGCCACGTCGCCACGTCGCGCGAGAGAGTTGAGTCAACTCCCCGGATTCTCTGATCATGCGTTCTCTTTACCGCGCGCGGGTGTTTCGCTCGTGTGCATGCGGTTTGCAGTGTGTCTGCCACATGAATGCTGTCCCATAGGCAGACGGTTTTGTTGTCGTGAGTGAAGGGGCTGAGAGCGGGAGAGTAGGATTCGAATCTATGCGTGGCCGGAACGCCACAGGCCCCCTCCTCCTCGCGCCTCCTCTCTGATTACTACCCACGGAGAGCGATCGTCTGGTTGAGAGGATGCCCTCGTCTTCGTTCAAGGCGGCGAGGAAGAGTCGACGCGTCGCAAGAAAGAGACCGCACCCGAGCTCCTTCCCTGAGCTACCCCGATCACTGTTGGTGTTCTTTGATGGGCCCCAGACGCATGGCACGCGCTCCAGCTCCAGGCAAAACTTGTCCATGCCTACGACGGCACAATCGTATCTCATGTCACTCACCCTGGGGGACCAACTCCGTCGTGTAGACATCGACCTGCACTCCGAAAAGCGAAGCAAGAAAGCTTTGCGGCACTTGCAGAGTGCCCTGGAGTATTCCGTGGTCCAACAGTCCGCTGCACGCACGATCCAGACGCTGTTCCGACACTACACACAGCGTGTTCGAGGAATGAGCGCCCGGAAAATCGCATTTTGGTTTTACAAACTGATCGCAGAATGGAAAGACCGCCTTCGCAAGGCGGAGCTGTGCTGTGAACGGTTCAAGCAACGGCACATGGTCAAAGTCTTGCAGAAATGGCACGTTTGGGCATATCAGTCTAGGGAAGTCAACAAGCGGGTCGCCAAAATGTTTGCTAGTCTGGTAGAGAAAATGTTCTTCGCGTGGCATGCCTGGACCGTCGACTTCGTACAGCGGCGGCAAGAGTTTGTAGACCGTCGAAGAAAGCGTTGCCAACGAAGAGTACACCGCGCGCTCAACGAGCACGCGCAAAAGCAGGTTCGAATAAAACATTTCATGCTGAAGATCATGATGGGGGCAAAGCGAAGATGGAAATTGCGATGGAGCCACTTCGTTCGCATACGAACGCGTGCGCGGACAATACAGTGTGCGTTTCGATGCTACGTGGCACGCCGCGCACTGTTTCGTCGACGGCGATGGAAAATTGGCAAGGATACGTGTGATCGTGCCGTGCGGATCGCCCAGCATCAAGTGAAACGGTGGCTTATGAGTCAGGCGGCACGGTGCATTCAGCGCATGGTGCGGGGTTATCTTGGCCGTGTTTCGGCCGCTTTGCGATGGCACAGACTCCAAGAAACGGAACGGCAGCGTTGTCAGACCGAAAGGGCGGCCGTCCTTGACGCGGGTCGCAGCGCGGCGAAGCTATGCTGGCGTCGCCTTCACATGCTACACAGCAGAAGCGGCCGGAAAATGTACCCCGCTTTGTTCGCTCGTTTGAAAGAGCTGCGAAAGGAAGCGCGCGTTTTGTTAGATAGTCCTGCTCACGAGAATGACTTGCGATCGGGAGCAGCGGCAAAGGTGGGTAAGCTGTCCCCCGCTGCTCGACGATACGACAGTGCTCGGCACGCGTTTCGCCTGTTCGACGTGGCTCAAATCGGTCGGCTCCCCTCCGACTTTGTGCCGTTGCTTTTGAAGGAAACGAAGATGGCGCTGTCTGTGGAGGAGCAGTCCACCTTGCACCGCGTGCTGCCTCGGCCGGACGGGTTCGTCTATATGAGCGATTTTCGGCTGTGGGCAAAGAAGGGTGAAATCCACAGCAGCCTGACAGCTTCGGACGACCACAAGACCCACTTGTCCTTCACATATCATATGTTACATGAAGTTAATTATGACCCTCTGGTGATCGCGCATCAAACAGGTGTGTGCATTTGCTGATCTTAATCGAGCAACAATCGAATTAAATATATATCATATATCCATACTTTATTGTATTTGATTTAAAATGAGAGTCTTAAAGCATACTATATATTTTGTTTTTCATATATCAACAGGATATTGATATGATTTTTTTATTGGTGTAATCTATTCATTTTTTCATGAAATGTCCGTAATTTCCGGTATGACCGGATGTGAAAAGGTAGATTCCGAGTTATTTAAATTCTTAACCCATAGTAGATGACTTAGCTGTATCAATATCCTCCAACTAAAGGTATCTCATTTTACAAAGGATAGTCCTTTTAATACTTCCTAAGTCAGAACCAGGTCAACTACAAAAAAATCAAAAAGGATACTATTCGAGAAATAGAAATACGGGGCCCGTCTCGTGTCGAAACGGTGACAAGTGGAACCCGATATGTTCTTGCGATGTGGTTTACCTGCTCACGCAAACATAGTGCGCAGAGTGTTTTCAGTGATGCTGCTGATGACGCCGCAAACATGGTGCGTAGAAACGCAAGGCCACTCGATTCAATACTGAATAGTCCATCTTGGAAAAGGATAAACCCAAACTGTTCTGGGGTATTTACCGAAGCGGAACTGACAGACTATTTCGGGAGCTTATACTATTGGGAACTAGACCATAAAACAGATGCAGACAACAGCTTTTTTACATGGTTTTCTGATATCATTTGGGGCATAGAAATGATTGTGTTGGCAGCCATCATATATGCAAAAGCCCCTGCAAATGTAGTGCACCTGGGTAAAGCGAGAATATTTACGTCTGTCTCATTCCTGTGTCTGGCCGGATGTCTTGAATTCAGTGCTGTGTATCATGCCAAGTGTGCGAGCGTGCAATCAGGTTGTTACTTTGGGCTATGGGGCATCTGTATGGTTTTTCAGATGATGAGCGGTGCTTTTTTGTTGTCTGCTTCATTGGCGATATGCTTTAAAAACCAAACCCCTGTATATCTTGGGTTTGTCAACCTCGCTATGTGGGCCATCTTTTTTGGTTTAGGTGCAATGCATTATTTAATTCAGTCGGGGTAAAATGGCACATGTGTGCATGTGCGGTTCGAGGCAGAAAATTCATTATTAATATTCTATTATTATTCTGGGACAAACGCCTAACGTAACGGTATTCGATTCGGACGGGGATTGATAGGTGATAGGATGGTGTGAGATATGCTATTTCGAAGAATAATGTCCCAACATTCCATACCAAACGTAGCAGAAAATTAAAATCAGTGTGCTGCGCTTCGACCGGTTTCGGTGCGACCCCAGTCTTTCACAGTGATGAAGCTGAAACCGCCAATGATTACGGGTGCGGCCACAAGCAGACCCATAATGGGTCGTTCGAGGGAGCCAGCCATATACCGCGCGTTGAAGAAGAACAAGGATGGGACCGAGTCGCAAGACCGCGCCTTCAATCTGGCGACGCAAAATTTTCATTACCCCAAGACCAACTTGGTCAACTTGGAATCTGCGACCACGCAGCCTGTCGCGTTTCCAACGTCACGGATACTAGGGGCTCCGGGATGGCGTTAGGGATTTTTATATCATATAAAGGAGAAAGGAGAGAGTAATTTATAGAGAGAGTAAAAGCGAGCGAACAATATATAAATATAGATCCAGGCAACCAAAAAACAAATTTAGCCGCTGTCTGAATTTCAGGGATGCTGTGGAAATGGATCCTACAGCTACCTCCGCTAAATGTAACCGAATACTTCACCAGCCGGGTTTCCCAGCAGCTGGACTCGATTTAAGAGACACTGATAATCTATCCCCCTCAACACCAAAAGAGTCGTACAGAACCAGGCAACCAAAAAACAATTCTAGCCGCTGTTCGATTTTCGGAAATAATGGGAAGATTGATTCTCTAAGTGACTCTGATGACTTCAGTGAAGAAGTGATCTACTCACAGAAGTCTCCAAAAATAGATGAAATTATCAAAGACTTTGACTGGGAACTGAATCGGTTTGTTGAGTACAGACTGCCTTTCACAAGAAAAGAAACATTATCAATTAAAAAATAAATTTAGAAGATTTAGGGTTGGAACTGACATTGTAAATTGATTTAAAATGATGAGAGTCTTAAAGCATACGTATATCTTATTATTTTATAACAAATAATATAAATATAGAACGATGTTGTAAAAACACACACAGTCATCATGAACATGAGTCATCAATGTCGACGTCGTTTCCAACTAGTTGGTAGTAGTAGTAGACTAAGCAACCGGGCGCCGTTCCAAGAAATGGATGCGGGGACCATCTACTACGACAAGCAAACATCCCTCTCTCTGCTGACTCAAATAACATCTTGGATCGGTATTCTGTCCTTCGCCATACATTCCAATCGTGTGGGCATCATCAAACTGTTCGTCTGGTGGGTTGGCCGCGTTTCGGAACACTGCACGCCAAGACTCATCCAGGTGGCGACCCGAGAACAGACAGTCACCGCTCTCCACACTCCATACTTTCACCGTATGATCGTACGAACCCGACACAATGGACGCACCATCCGGGGAAAACGACACGGAAGTCACATAAGACGAATGACCGTTGAACGT
>JACKZZ010005035.1_pt1 | contig 24381 bp, 24 predicted proteins | sample 8027871 | NCBI WGS metagenome assembly JACKZZ01 (sample SAMN15724774, study PRJNA655200) | protist metagenome | isolation source: fluorescence activated cell sorting (FACS) single amplified genomes of... | place: USA: West Boothbay Harbor, Gulf of Maine | collected 2000-07-19 | reverse complement strand
TGGGAGAGGTGGCGGAAGTGATGGTGGCGATCGAGAATCCTGAGAATGTCGTCGTGGACGAGGAGGGGGAGGTCAGGGTGGAAAAGAAGCCGGAAGATTTGTTGAAGAAAAAGAACAAGAGGAAAAATAAACAAGCACAGGTAGTTCCAGCTGCTGGTGGACCTGCTGGCAACGAAGATGTCATCAACTGTGAGATCTTAGGCGAAGAGGAGGAGGATGAAGAGCAAGACTCTGATGCGGAGGACGACATTGCGGAGGCGCTTTTCGAAATCGAAACAAAGGACTTTGAGGTCGAACATAACGAAAAGTTGAGAAGGCGGAGCCGAAGCCCCAAAGCAGGAACAAATGCGAGTAGCAAAGCCAGCAGTCGAAAGCACTCGCCAGGATCGCCGCACAGTGCAGCTTCCAAATCGCCGCACGGGTTGTTTCGCGAGAACAATTCATCTACAAGGGGGCAAGCACCAGGGATGAGGAGTAAATCACCGAAGACTCCTTCTAGCAAAAAACCAATCCCGACCGGCGGCGTCGCTATTCCCGCACAGAAGAAACCGGCAACTACGACATCCCAAGCCGACACGTGGCCGAACCCGCTTCCACCCAAACCGGAAGAGATCAAATATGGCGTTCTCAACAGTTACATTTTCAACTGTTACATGAATTTGTCATGCAAAACTACCATCAACATCCACACGATCAAGCTGCTTTGCGTGACAAATTTGCAAAGTGCTAAACTGCGCCTAAATCTGTGCGGAATTTGTAATGCTAAAGGCGCAACCTCCCCCCTTTGACTTTTCCTATTCTTGCATTACAAATTCATGTAACACGACTTGAGAATGTAACGTTTGAGAACGCCATAACAAACCGAATATCGACGGGCCGGTCCCACCGCCGGTCAACATCTACCCGCCAAACGAACCGCAGGAGGCGCCGGTATTGTACCATCCGCATGGCGAAGAGCACTACCGTGACGAATTGTATTGGGAGTCGAAGGGCGAAGTCTTCCCGATCAACCGGTTCGCCGAGTATTCCCGGCCCTACAACGAGAAGGCGCGACAGGCGGACCTGGATTGGAAGGAACGGGTGAGGGAAAAGGAGGAAAGGCTCGGGCGGAAATCATTCCAAATGTCGGACAGAGATCGTGATATCGCGGTAACGACGGAAGAAAAGTTTTACGATAAGGACGGGAAGGAGATCATCGAAAATAAGGAAAGCCAGCACGAAGAGATGGGCCGGACGTTCAACACCTCGTCTGTCGATTTGGAGGATTCGAGCAATCCTTTGAGCCAACTTCCGACGGAAGTGCAGCAATTGTCTTACCCAGAAGACAATAATTCCCAATTTTTGAACACGACCTACTTCGAATACGATCCGACCATGGGTTTTGTGTACCAATTCGACCCGAACCGGTCGGACGGGTTTCCGATAGCACGGTTGACGGCGGAAAGATACCGGGAGTTTTACTACGAGGAAGTGGAAAAGGGAATGATTAGCTCCGAGAACGAGAAGTCCTTCCCTCTCCCTCCGGCGCACTTGTTGGATACAATTGAGGAGAAAGAGGAGGAAAGCGGTGCTCAACTACAGCAGATGGCGGATGGTGGTGATGGTACTAGTGCTGGAGGTCAAGATCATGCGCCGGAGGCCGGTGACGCCACAGCAGCCGGTGCAGCTGCAGGTGCACCTGCGCTGTACTACCCATCGCCGTTTGCGTCGGATTCGGATGGGGAACAGGAGCAAGTTGAACCTTCTGCTTCACTCGGTCAACCAGTCGTCGTAGCCACGATTTCCGGCGACGCCAGTCCGCGCATTTGGCGCGACATTCCGGTACCAGTTGCGTCCATGGAGGAGTTACAGAACGCGACTTTCTCAAATACCTTCACGACGAGCGGGCAGCACTCCTCCCGGAACACAAACACCTTCACGCTGACGAACACAAACACCTTCACGTTCTGTTCGAATAGCGCGGATCAACAGGATGAGGTTGTTGAAGAGCACCAACAGGTCTTTGAGCACTCCCATTACAGCCGAGATGAACATGAAGTAGTTGTCCAAGATGAGGAGGAAGACTGCGCCAATTTTCCTTCCCTCCTCCTCTCCCCGACCGACGAAGCAGGGAAGGAAATCATCGAGGGCGAGCACAGCGAGGTTCTGAAACTCCCAAACTCCATTCTCCAGAAACCAGCGAAGCGGGTGAGAACGCGGCAAATTTCGACTGGAGAGGTTCTAATCTACGACGAGTCGCAGTTGAAAAAACTGGTCGAGCAGAAATTTCAAGCGAACGACGGGAGGAATTACTGCGGAGAGATGGCGACCAGCATGATTGAGATCGATGACTTCTACCCGCGAGACGACAGCCATGTCCTAGTGTCTGACAAAGCGACCGGGCAAACCAGTTTGAAGAGACAAGACCAGGCGGGTGTTTTGCGCGGGAAATTGTTCAGTGCGAAAGTGTTGCGATCCGCCTCACCGAGAAGTTGTAACGCGTTCACGTCGATGAATTCCCCTAGGATGTTGAACCACGTGCCTGAAAATAAATCCACCGCGTTGTCTTCACAGTCGCCCAAATCTTCTTCACCTGGCAGGACTTCTAAATCCCTCTCCGCCTCCCCGTTAACAAGTCCGATCAGCTTGATGTCGGAAAGAATTGTCGAGAAAACACGATTATCAAATGTAAAAGTGTCTGGGTCTGGAAACTTGTAATGCTAAAATGTGACTGGTGGGCGCACTGCAATACGCAGCCAAGCATGACAAATTTTTGAGCTGCTCCTGTGTTTCGTTTTCCGCATGGCAAACTGCGGTGCTGCATGACAGACGAGAGGCCCTTTTCCTGCCCCTGCATCGCAGATTTATGAGTCATGTCAGACAAGCATGACAAACTTGCATTCTTCCAGACCCAGACATTTTTGCAATCCATAACGATTACAAGCGATGGAGGAATTGGATATCGAGCAACCGGAGATGGCGTTGAAAAAGGAGGAAAATTTACTGATGAAACCTAACCGGCTGATTCACGACGCCAGAATAAATACAAGTTCGAACAAGCTTCATCATCTCCGCGGCACTGCTTCCGCCACTTTTTCCTCCTCCGCAGCGAGCACCATGGGAGCAGGTTCGCCGTCTTCCCGCGCCACACGGATTCTCTACGATACACATTTAAGGAGGACCCTCGACCAGCAATCCGACCCTCGGTTTTACGAAACTTTTTTCCCGAAAACGTATAAACGGTCCGAACAAGCAGAGAAATTTGATAGAGCCGTGAAGAAAATCTTAGGGCTATCCGTGAAGCAATTGGTGGACAGAGCGGCTGTGAAAAATAACATCCGGGTTGGGAAAGCAGGCCAGATTGAGGAGTTCGACCAACATTTACACTGTGAGGTAATGGAGGATAAGTTTATCCAGCAACTACCACTAACAAAAGAGAACCGAGGGCTGTTCATGAACGAAAAGCAGAAGCAGATGGAGAAGAAGAATCCGTTTTTTTCCAGTAAATGGAATTTCGGCAGTGAGGACAAGTTGGATATTGGGTTAGTGAAAGAGGAGGAACGAATGCGGGCGAAAAGGGAGAAGTATGAAAAGGACGAGGAGGCGGGGACAGTAGATACTGCTGGTAAAGAACAAGATCAGGACATCATCGACGCGTTGAAAAAAGCGGTTTTGCTAGGGACAATCGACAACGATGTTCTTGATGTGGGCGAAGTACAAGCTGCTAACAAAGCGGACCCGGACGCCGCAACAGAAGTTTTTCCATCGGGTGCTTTCGTACGATCTGCATCCAAGCCAAAACAACCGGTCCCGCTCCGCGACGGGACGCTTCGCATGATGCACGGCATCGGCATCCCGGTCCCCGAGGCGATCGGGCATAGATACCGGGATAGGAATTACAGCCTGCGGAAGCAGAAAAAATCCGCCGAAGAAGTTCTAGCGGAAGCGGGAACGAAGTTTGACCTCACGACGGCGAAGATGAACAAAGAGACGCAGGAGCAAGAACTACCTCATCATGCTAGTCCTTCTAGCGACCACCCTGGCGACAGCAGCACCAGTCCGCAAATTTCAGCGAAGAAAAGGGCGTTTTTGAAGAATCCAAAACGGTCGAATTCCTTCGAGTTCCCGCGGTCCGGGAATGATAGAAAGGAGAAGCTGAAAGACGTGAAAAAGTTCGAAAAGGAGTACGATTTGGCCAGGAAGGGGGACTACCCTTTTCTGCGCGCCCCGGCGAAGGACGAGGAGTTTTTAGCGCATAAGTTGGAACTAGAATTAGACGAGGCCGGAGATCGAGCGGTGACGCCGGAAGCAACGCGGGCTAGTATGGACAAGAAGGTGGAGCGAGAGATTCTGGAGAAAATCAACAGCAACGGCTCGCACTACAAGAGGTCGCCGTATGGAGTGAGCCAAGTGAATTACAACAGCTATTTAGGGGAACTACGGAAGAAGGAAATGGATCAAATGTTTCACCAGGACAAACTGTTCTCGCTACATCCGAATAAAGGCGGGGGAGTGAAGGAGCAAGGCCAGCAAAGTATGTTGACAAAGTCGGCTAGTACAGGGACAATAGCAACACAAATAAGTTCACCTAGTAGTAGTACACAGCGGAAGAGGTTAACGGAACAGAGTTTGAAGGAAGATCGCAGTCTTTTTCTCCATATGAATTGCAAATATGTATGGGTCTGGAAGATTCTGAGACTTGTCATGCATGTTTTGCGTGAGCCATGAGGTCTGGAATGCGGGACCTAGCATGACAGATTCTTTGAGGTCTCTATCATGCCTATTCCCTCCCGATTTGGTGAAAGGCGGACCGCTCTTGGTACTCACGCACCAACACAGATTTTTGCATCGTTCAGATTTAGCATGACAAGCGTTAATTTTCCAGACCAAGACATGTTTGCACTTGATACTCCGGTTCCAAGCCGACGATATGATGTTGAAGGACCGGGGGGATAGTGGGAAGGCGAAATACAAATATTAGAAAAAGAGAAAGGCATAAAGGATACTAGATTTCAAAGTTTACACATAGAAGAAAAGTTGTTTCGTTTCTGGCATCTGGCATGCATGCTAAATTTACGTTTTTCAAGTATGGCTATGGTTTCTTTTTTCAAGCAATACAGCATTTCTGCAGCCTACTTTTTAGCTACCCCTCTAGTTTGAAAATTCTTTCTGTATAATTTTTTGTGTTGCAAGAAGTCCAAGCGCAAGTCCAAGTTGTCCATGCCTCCCAAAGGTACTGCGTAATTTGGAAAATGCACGAGCCTATGACCCATTCCCAGTTTTTGCCAAGAGCTTGCCGAAGATCAGAAGCATGCAGCAGACCAGATGGTCGTGTTGACTATCATGATTCATTGTCATGTTCTTTGGCTAGAAGTTCTCGAAAAGCGAAGGAAGGTCCGGATCAAATTGCCACCGATCATGAACACGACAACCTGATCTTCCAACCGCTCAGTTCTGAATTTATTCTCGGATCGAAATTCACGATCATGTATCAGATTTGAATCGTTGATTGAAGCTCCTACATGCAGATCATCGTCAGAGTAGCACCCACCTCAAATGATCGCGATTCATTCAAACACGATCGCAAAGTCTGTGAACAAGTAGTCCTCTTTTCTGCTACTTCAGCCAGCGACCCAGCGATATGCTCGATGTGGCGACTTTTGTCTGCTGAGTTTGAGCAGTAGTGTTGTTTGTCTTTGTAGTTTTTGGTTCAGATTTTCAACTCTACAAGAAGCTGTAGCAGCTACGTCTGCAGCTCTTTCTCTCACTCTCAGCTGAAAGAACAACCATGTACGGATCTAAGAACCCTTTCGCCGCCCTTGCGGCAGACGAGGAGGACTCCACTTCTAGCGACAATGAACAGAATGAGAAGCGCGTGGTTTGTCAAGAACATCAAACTACCTCCCCAGGAAATCCAGCATCGAAGAAGAAGAAGATCGTCCGCAAAAAAGGCACGAAAAAGCAGAGAGCTGCTGCAGCCCTCAAGAAGCTGAAATCCATGCTGGAGACAGACGGTGAGAAGCAAGATATTACGCAGTACAAAGCTTCCGGTTCCTCGTCAGCATCAGTGCCCCACCAGGCCGCTTCTGTGAGCAGGAAGGACAGCAAGGAAATAAATGGCGAGGCATCTTCTTCTCATACGCAGTCTTCAAATGCGGCGTCACAAGGAGGAGCCAATGGCAAGCGCAGCTCCACTTCGAGTTCTTCGAGTCCCTGCTCATCATCAGCTGGAAAGGACAAGGCGAATGCAGCTGGTTCTGCAAGAACACAAGCGCTGGAGGTTCCCTCGTCTAGCAGTAGTACTGGTAGATTTTTCTACCGCCCCGGCGGCGTGGAGGTGCAAGTAGTGGATAACCGCGACCCGGCTCTTTTGACCCTCTTCAAAAACATCCCCAGCGAAAAGAATCATAGCACTAGCCGCGATTATCATGCAGGACAACAAGCCTGTGCTACAAGTACAAAGAACACACTCAGCGAGACGAAGACCGCGAAACCCGGCGAGGTGATTGAGGTACGGTACAAGCTGTGGCTGTACGAAAAACTGCAGAAGGCTTTGGAAAGGTCGACAAAATTCGGACCAGGGGCTGTGAGCTCAACACCTCCAGCTGGTGAGAAAACTACACGACCTGAATCTAGTACTACCGCTGCAGCCACTACCTCCGCGACCACTGGTTCTACTCCACCTTCGAAGACAAAAAACCACCTTGACAGCCTCACTCTCGAGTTCCTGGACAACCAAAAGCCGGTGGATAAAGGCGAGATGGACTGGGTCTTGGGTGTCCCCAACCTGGTCATAGCCGGGTTCGATCAGGGCTGCCGAACCATGAAATGCAAAGAGGTTCGGAAACTGTTCATCCCCTCTAAATCCGGCTACGGGAAGAAAGGCGCGTCGCAGGGTAAAATCCCGAAGAACGCGGACTTGGTTTTTCTAGTTGAGTGCGTGAAGATCGGAATAGATTGGGAGGGAGAAAACGCGTTGCTGTCCAGTACGAAAGACGGCCGGAAACGGAAATACACCGCGAAGGAAAGGGATGTCAGGAATCGAAGGGCGAAGAAAGCGAAGAAAACTTGATGATAGATGAGGAAAAGTAGATGGGACGACATGTTGCTGAAAACCAACCTGCTGTCTCTTGCAAAGAACTTGTTGATCATATCTGCTTTTCACAGCAGGACCAGGACCTACGAAAAACGCGCATGCGATTCGTACACCTCATCACGATGTGTTCCACTTTCTTTTTTGTATATCTAGGCCGTTCACTTTTCAACTTTTTGTTTCCGATGCTCATGCTGTTGCTGCTCAGGTCGATGCTGTTTTAGAATGTTTCTGTGCCCTATTTTCCAATTTTCCCAGTGAAGGTCGTTCATGTTTGGCGCTCGTTCATGTTGTTTGTTGTATGAGACGAGCAAGATATTTACCGCTACCGCAGCAGAAGTTGTGTCAAAGGAAAGGCAGTCTTGTCGATCTTGTAGATTGTTGCCTGAACTTGGAGAAATAGCTAGAGCGCAGCAACGCTGTCCACTCGATATTCACGCTCGTATAGAATCTTCTCATCTTCACACCAAATGTCGTCCTCCAATCCGACGCTTCTAGCCGATGGAGCTGCTGCTGTCCCCGGCGCCTCCCCAGCCACACTGATCACCACGACCGCAGAAGACTGGCTTTCCTCCAACGACTTCACTTTGACCACCCGATCAGTCTACGAAAAACTGATTCACGGGCAAGGAACCTCAGATCGGAACATTGCACAACATATCTTCGTCGACACAATTATCGGACTGCACAAAGAGCTGTTGTTGAAAGACTCCATGATTGTGGACGGAAATAACGCGGTTATCGACTACGACACGGGGAATGTGACTAATTGTTTGAATCTCTTACCTCTCCAACAGTACCTCCCGGAGCCGGATGAGGAGTTTATCAAAAACTGCTGCGACACGCTGCACGAAAGCACGAAGTTGATGGAGAAAAACCCGCAGCTGCATCAAGGTGGAATCAATAGTAACCACGAAATCGAGATTTTTCCCACCTGGTTTGAGATGCAGAAGCAGGGAATCGCGGACTACGAGCAATTTCTGGAGATGATCCAGGCGGTTTTTGTCCAAATCGCGCATTGCGCGGAACTGTTGCAGCAGCAATTGATGCAGTCGGATTTTGGGAAATTATCCCGGAAGTTGAATGGCGGACTGATTGACCCCGGGACCATTGTCGCAGATGTGCTGAACAATGCGGGATCGGCGGGGCAGGGCGGTTTAGCAGCGACGAGTCTGCTGCGGCATCCCAGTGTGCACGGGGTCCAGGGACGGAACTGCTAGGATAGGTTTATTGTTTACCATCAGAGATGAAACGAATGTTGAAACAACTACGATGACGATAACGAAGTCACTACTTCACCGGCAGAAAGTTTTGGCTCATCAAAGAACTACGTAGAGGTGAAACAGAAATAGAGAAATGGAATACTGTGCTCTCTCCAGAGCCGGTCGTCGCGCTGGCAGCGACATTCATAAAAAGTGCTTTTTCTCAACATCGTCAGCAGCGGTGTGCAACTTGTTAGATCCGTGTCTAGAAGTATGTTGACGGTCATCCACATGAGGAATCTACGCTTGAAAATCCGGTCATTTTCTTGTGAACAGGGATCCCCACTGCAAGAGAAACCAAATCTTTGCGAAATTTACGATCTGGCTCTGAGCCTTTCACTGTGATCAAAAGATCCCACTAGCGAGGATCTCGGTCGTGCTCTGTGCTTAGGATCGAATCAATTGGAAGATCCAAATTGGTTCGCAATTCCGGTCACATGATTGAAGAAAAAAATGTGGATCCGCTCGAAGACAAGCAATATATATCGACCGGCTTCAACATGATCTCTTTTACCAACAGCGACACTGGCACTGTATCTGAGTCGTAGGACACCAGTGGAGATGTCGATTTGGCACTTGTTCGTCCAATTCCGCCTCACGAAAAATTCCTTGTTTCAAACGTCTTGAGACACCACGAATCTTCGTAAGTAGTTACTTCATCCCATCTACATCTTCTACAGTTGATTTCGACCCAAAAAATTATGACCACCTCTCTGAACGACCTGGATGCGCAGCTGGCCGCGCTAGCGACCGCAGATGACAGCGACAAAGAGGATTCGAGCGACAACGAAAACGAGTCTTCTTCGAGTTCCGATGTCGTTTTCTCTTCCGATAGTGAAGCCGCTGAAGCCACTGGCAATGCGAAAAAGAAGAAGAAGACATCCTCACCGAAGAAAAAATTGACGAGTAAGAAGAGGAAGCGAGGGGGCGACAAGCCGGTAGATGACAGGAATAAAGGAGCTGATAAGACGACTGTAAAGAACGACGGTGACGCAGGACGAGCTGATGCTAAAGCCGTTGACAAGAACACCAAAGAACCACCTGCAGATGATGCTGATCAGGCGGACACTGCAGCCACACAAGCCAAGACTGAGGAGCAAGACCGTAAGGAGCGGAAGAAACTGGCCAGGAAACACGCCAGTAAGGGACTGTCGAAGCTCTGCTTCGCTTTTCTCAGAGACGGCGAAGAGGGCTGCAAGCACGGCGGGAGGAATAATTGCGTTTTCGAGCACAAACATTTGTCGCAATTAACCGACCAGGAGCTGATTGCGTTGCGGAAGGATTTGTTCTACAAGCCGTTTGATGAGAAACTGTCGTTGAAAATCCAAAATCTCAACATCCCGACCTGCAAATCCTTCAACAAAACCGGGTATTGTCCAAAGGGTGGAAATGATTTCTGCCGGTACTGGCACTTAACCGACGCGCACATCGCAAAGTGGGCGGGGTTCGGGTATTTCTGCGAGGTTTGCACGAAACCGCTCACTAGCAAGGACGCGTATGAGGAACATCTGGCGTCGAAAAAACACTTGCAGAAGGTGAATGAGCAAAAGAATGGGACAACAAATGACGGTTCTGGTTGTGCAGAAGCAGAAGATGGAAATAAAGGTGCCGATGCGGCAGGAGGCAGCTCGGGCGGAAAAAAGGGAGGCAAAGGAAAGAAAGGTGGGAAGAAAGGCAGCGGCAAGGACCACTACGCATCAAAAGGCGGTAAAACAAGCAGCAGTTTTAGCAGCGACAGTGGCAAGGGCGGTACCGGTAGTGGTAAAAAAGGGAAGAAAAGTGGAAAGGGAAAGGGAAAACCGGATGCAAAAAGTACTTGGAACGAGGATCATGGGACTGGTGCATCATGGAATTCGAATTCCTGGCCAACATCCTGGTCTAGTAATTCATGGCAAGAAAATAATTCATCAAAAAGTGCAGAAGAAAAAAACTACGACCAAGCGACACCCGCAGGAGCAGACGATGGAGCAGCTGCAACCTCGACCTCACATAAGCGAAAGAGGGAAGAAGGAGATGCCGTTGCTGATGAAAATCATGGTGCTCAAAGAACAAATGCAGCTGCTGACGAGGGATTAAAAACAAAAGACACGAGGACAAAATCAAACGATGCCACAGCTACCGGCGCGGAGGAAGAACCTGTTCCGAAGAAAAAGAAAAAGCGAGGCGTTGATCCGAGAAAACAGAAACGAGAGGAGAAGTGGAACACTGCCGCTGGTGAAGAGGCAGGCGCGTGGTGGTGATACTATGTTTTTTTGTTACCATCGATTCGAAACTGCTGGTACTGGTGCTGAATTCATTCGTTGTAATCCAACGCAACTCGATCTCAACTCATCAAAAAAGTTTAAGAACAAGGAAGCTACTGTAGTGGTACAGCAGGCGACGCAAGAAGTTGGGCCGGAGTGTCATTGTTCACAAAGTCTTTCTGATTTTTGGTTTTTGTGGCTCATCGTGCATTGTTTTCGAAAGTCGGTTTTCTTTTCGGACACATTAGTCTCAGCATCCGAGGCTCATGCTTCTCCCTTTCGGTCTTCTTAGTTCTATTCGTCCACTCGGTCCTCGTCATCGTCTTGTGTCGTACAAACAATTTTTTGAACAAATCGTCGTGCTGATTCGGGTTTTTCCCAATTCGTGGTAATGTCGTACCTTCTTCATCGTCCTCGTAAGAAGTCTCGGTCGTGCAGAAAGTTTGGCATATCTCGGTTTCCTCGTACTGGTTTGATTCGTGCGATTTCGTCGTCATTGTCTTTACCTGCTACTTGTCGCGCACTTTTTACTGCGAAAACGACTTTAGAAAACGAAAATCAATCCGATCAGGAACATCAAACCCCAAGTTTCCCATGTAGGTTTCTACTCATCTTCCCCCTTTAGATATTCAAGTTCTACAAACGTTTCGTTACTCACAGTCACATCCAAAAATCCCCGATCCTTACTACAACTAGAAATTACGAATTGCCTTTGCCAACTAAGATACACGCAAAACATGTCACGCCCCCGAGGACAACGACGACAAAGCAGTTTCCTGACCTCCATGAGGAACAAATGGTGGCTTTTCCGGTGGGAATTTTTCGTTTTCCGAAATCATCTGCAAACCAGCATAATTGTTCCGCCAACTGCTGCATTCCGGTTTGCCTCGAAAGAACAAAAGGCACCAGGACGGCTACAAAAGACCGTATCATCTTTACCTGCTCTTTCATCTTCGAGGAGAAATGGTAGCACGACGAGGAGCACTAGTAGCTTGATTGATCGAACAAAACCAAAAGGAAAATCGAAGCGAAGAGAAACAAGACCGACTACACTGCCGAAAACCGCAGCATGGGGCGACACGGTTGCAAGTGGACAAGTACAGGAAAAGGCTGGCAGCATTGCCAGCGGTAAAAGTAAAGCTAAAGCCAAACCAACCGTGGTTGAACCATCCGTAGTTGTGGAACCAGCACCTCACCAACCTGCTCCAGGAAAACAAGACACCGAAACGGACAAGACAGGAGGAGCAGACAAGGAGCAAGATCATGACACATCACCGAGTCTTCATGTTGTTGAAAAAACCGAGGACGACAATGTGGACGATGAACGGAAGCACACAGAGGAACGTAAAAAGAAAGACGTAGAACAAGCTCCAGCTTCACGACCAGCAAAAATAACCCCAGAAGATCCGGATAGTCCTCCCAGTCCGCAAGATGAAGCCGATGACTCTGTTGATGTTGATGCTTCACCTGCCCCGGCTGCACCCCCGGCAGCCCCACTACGCGAGGACGAGACCTCCGAGAGCAACGATCTCGCCGAGCTAATAAATGGGATGAGTTATTTGCCAGTGCCGGAGCAGCAGGATTCCGCCACGATTGTGTTTAAACCGCCTCCAGCACAAGGAGATGGCACAGCTTCCATGTCAACATCACAGCGAAAACTTTTAAGTGACGAGGTTCACGTATCCCAGAGAAAAAAGCAGGCAGGTCACATTTGTAATGCAAAAATGAATACACAACAAAATCTGTGTTGCCTATCCTATACAGCATGCTATGGGGCCGCCCATGACAGATTTTCCTTTGTATTTATTTTTGCATTACAAATGTGCCCTGCTAGCTTTTTTCTGTGGGATATCACGCGCCGGCGGGAGGCGGAGGAGCCGGAACGGTTCCAGCAGTGCTCTCGTCCGCCGAAGTCGTGAATGGAACCACGTCGATATGCATTGCAAATATGTCTGGGTCTGGAAGGATGCAACTTGTGATGCTGACTTTGGATTCTACAAAAATCTGTATTGCATGAACAGCAAAAGCGGTCCAGTTTTTGCCACGGCGAGAGGGCATTTCTCATGCGGTATAGGCCGCATCAGGAAGCCCTCACAGGATCTGTGTTGCTAGGGCATGCATCACAGACATCGGGAGTCATGCAAAATGTGCATGACAGACCTCGCATCCTTCCAGACCCAGACATATTTGCATTTGATTTACGAGCAGCACCAGCAGCACTACACCGGCACCCGAAACAGTCGTCTCGTCGCCGGACGACAGTAACAACGCGGTCATGACCGTCATGGTCGCCGTCGTCGGTTCCATCGTGGTGATCCTCGTGCTCACCGTGCTGGCCGTCAAGTGTGGCGGCATGACCTGCGGCCGGGGTGGCAGCCGGAAGCGCAGCAGCAGCGCAATCTCCGCTTCGGCTTCCGACATTTCGCGGTCCGCGAGCGAACAAGGTGACCGTAAAGACGACCACAAACACCACAGGAAACAAGAATCGGTTGGCAGCGAGGTCCCGTCCAGCTTCGACTACGGAAAAGCCGCGAAAAAGGACAAGAAGCACAAGCACCGGAGCAGCGACCACGGCGCCAGCTCGGTCGAAAACCCCCCCGACCATGGAGAGTTATGTCCCGCCAGAGTCGGATGTAACCTCCTTTGCGCCGCCGAAACAGGGCGGTGGTGGTCAGCAGCGCGACAGCCGCGAGGAGAAGAAGAAAAAGAAAAAGCACTACGACGACGATGATGACGATGAAGAAAGCGAGCGCGAACGGGACAAAAAAGAGAAAAAGCGGCTGAAGAAAGAGAAGCGGACCGAGAGCTTTGATAAAGGAGGCAACCACAGCTACGATAAAAAGAAGGGGAGTTTCGACAAGGAGAACTCCTTTGATAGCAAGAAAAAGAAAAAGCACGACTATGACGAGGACGAGGACGATGAGGAAACTCAGAATATCCGCAGCGATTACGATTACGATAAACCCCCAGCTGACACACGGAAATCCCTGTTGTTCCAAGTCGCACGGGAGGCGAGCGTGCGCGTCAGTGCGATCGGAGATGCGCATCCAGAACCAGCGCGGGCAACTATGACCGCGCCAGACGATGGGACGCCGATATCATTCTCATAGAGTCAACATGTGAATGATGTATCGATATCAGACAGAAACAGAGGTCATGTTACCATGACCCAGTAGAGTGAGTGCTCCATCATAAAGTTATACTAGCTTGATGAGGTAGTTGTATGGGTGTGCGCAGCCTTTTATGCTCTTTCGTCACACCAGTCTACAAAGCCAGCGTCGTCAAAAATACGAGAGTAAGCTACCAGAAACTAGAACTCCGATCGCAAAACTCGGTAGCAGCAGTGCGTACGTCTTGAAGCACATATCAAGATAGGATAGAAGTTTTTTACTTTTTTCTTTGAACTTCCAAAATGTGTATCTTCCTTCCTGACACGACATCAAATTTGTACTTATTTATAAGCATCAGAAACGCCCCACCCTATTGCCAAACCAAAAGCAAAAATGCAAAACCTCAACAGATAGAAACAGTGTAAACCCTGCTCCCCTCATGTTGCTCAATTATACACTACAACGCCAGCCACTGTTTTGTTGTGCAAGGCGGCTTTCTCCGCTGCGATGGTCTTTTCTCCTGTTCTTTTTCCCTATAGAATGTGATTTTTCCTGTAAACCAGAAAGGTAAAGACGCTGCTAGCCGCGTCGGTCTCGGTCGTTTGCTATCCCTATGCTCTCTGTGCCTTTCTTTGCTTGTCTCTCTGCTACTTCCTACGGTTACATGCTTATTTCGTCGTCCCGGTGCCAAATCGGTTTATCAGAACTTTGCATGGCCGCTTCGGATCGGTTCATATCGTCGCATACCTGGTCGGTTCCAGTTGTCGTACAAATTCTTGTCGTCTTCGGTGAAGAAAAATATTTCGTCCAATCGTTCTGTGACTGCTCGTGTATTCGCAGCGGAAGAACAGATACATTACTTCGTCCACCTGGTCCGTCCTTATTTTCGTACTCTTCGCATTGTCCACATCTACTTCTACTTTCTTGTGTCATTTCAAGAGTTATGTCTTAAATCAGACCTGTATTTTTTTGCACAAGGGGCGGCATGATGTCGAGAAAAAAAAAATATGGTAGAAAAAATCAAAAAGCGCCTAGAAAAAATCAAACCGGGCTCCCACTGTAGAAAAACCCTGGCGGGTGCTTTGAGAAAAATCGAGAAGAAAGCAAGAAAAATTTTCTCCGCGCGCTGCGCGCGCGAGGTTGTTTCTCGGCGCTCCCCGCACATGGGGCGCGCCCCCACCTCCGTCTGTCGCCTGGAAAAATTTCTCCGCGTGTTGTATGTGCGCTCCCGCCTGGTTGCGTGGCCCCCTCGCCCGAGAAATTTTTTCCGGGCGGCCCTAGCGCGCGCGGCGAGGCTGGTGCTCAGCGTTTGCGTTCCCCGCAAATGGGAAGCGCCCCGGCCTCCGTCTGTCGCTTGAAAAATTCTGCCCGCGCGCGCGTTGTTTCTCAGCGTTCGCCACACATCGGGCGCGCCTCCATCTCCGTCTGTCAGTTGATAAATTTGCTCCGCGCGCTGGGCGCGTGGCTTTGCTGCCTCTGTTTTTTTCTGGTTCGCGAAGTATGTTGCTTCGGTTTTTCTGCGCCCAATTCGCGGCCCCGCCTGGTTGTGTGGCCCGCCTGTCGGGAAAATTTTCTCCGCGCGCTGCGCGCGCGGCGAGATTGCTTCTCAGCGTCGCGCGCGCATTACATGGGGCGCGCACGCACCTCCGTCCGCCTCTTGAAAAATTTTCATTCTCCGCGCGCTGCGCGCGCGGCGACGTTGCTTCTCAGCGATGCCCATACATCGGGTGCGCTCCCACGTCCGTCCATTGCTTGAGAAATTTTCTCCGCGTGTTGCGCGCGCGGCGCGGTTGCTTCTCAGCGTTCTCCGCGCATGGGGCGCGCACCCAGCTCCGCCCGCCGCTTCAGTTCTCCGCGCGCCACCCGCGCTTCTCAGCGCCCCCCGCTCATAGGGCGCGCACCCACCTCCGTCTGTCGCTTGAAAAATTTTCTCCGCGCGCGCGAGGTTGCTTCTCAGCGTTCCCCGCATATGGCGCGCGCACGCAGCTCCGTCTGCCGCCTGAGACATTTTTTTTCTCCGCGCGCTGCGCGCGCGGCAAGGTTTCTTCTCAGCACTCCCCACATATGGGGCGCGCACCCACCCCCGTCGGCCGCTTGAAAAATTTTCTCCGCGCGCTGCGCGCGCGGCAAGTTCCACCTAGAGCGCGCACCCATCTCCTGTCGCCTGTTGAAAAATTTTCTCCGCGCGCTGCGCGTGCGGCGAGTTTTCTTCCCGGCGTTCCCCGCACATGAGACGCGCGCCGCCCTCCGTTCGCCGCTTGAATTGAAAAATTTTCTCCGCGCGCTGCGCGCGCGGCGCGCTTTCTTCTCAGCGTCTTCCGCCCCTGGGGCGCGCACCCACCTACGTCCGCCGCTTGAGAAATTTTCTCCGCGCGCCGCCCGCACGCGCGGCGCGGTTGCTTCTCAGCGTTCCCCACACCTGGGGCGCGCACCCACCTCCGTCTGCCGCTTGAGAAATTTTCTCCGCGCGCCGCCCGCACGCGCGGCGCGGTTGCTTCTCAACGTTCCCCGCACATGGGGCGCGCACCCAGCTCCGTCTGCCGCTTGGTTCGTTGAGAAATTTTCTCCGCGGCGCGCGCTGCGCGCGCGGAGAGATTGCGTCTCAGCGACCCCCGCATATGGGGTGCGCACCCAACCCCGTCTGCCGCGTGGAAAATCTTCTCCGCGCGCGGCGAGGTTGCTTCTCAACGTCCCCCGCAAATGGGGCGCGTGCCCATCTACGCCCGTCGCTTGGAAAATTTTTTCCGCGCGCTGCGCGCACGGCAAAGTTGTTTCTCGGCGTTCTCCCCACATGGGGCGCGCACGGCCCCCCTCCGTCTGCCGCTTGAAAATTTTTCTCCGCGCGCGCGCGCGGCGAAAATGCTTCTCAGCGTTCCCCACACATGGGGCGCGCACGGCCCCCCTCCGTCTGCCGCTTGAAAAATTTTCGCCGCGCGCTGCGCGCGCGGCGAGTTTGTTTCTCAGCGTTCCCCACACATGGGGCGCGCACGGCCCGTCTCCGTCTGCTTCTTGAAAAATTTTTCTGCATCCCCCGTATATCGGGCGCGCTCCCACCTCCGTCCGCCGCTTGAAAAATTCCCCCCGCACGCTACGCGCGCGGCGCGGTTGCCTCTCCGCGTTCCTCGCACATGGGTCGCGCACCAACTTCGTCCGCCGCTTGGGAAATTTTCTTCGCACACTACGCGCGCGGCGAGGTGGCTCCTCAGCGTTCCGGGTGGAGGTCTTTTGATTTTCTCCGGAGGCGTTTGATTTTTTCTACAGTATTTTGGACGTTTTCGGCCGTTGGCCTCGAATGGGCGGGACGAGAAGACTCGCGAGAAAACGCGGCGTGTTTGTTTTTTGTGAGAAAAGTCGTCGTCTCTGTGTTTTCTCGTTTGATTTTCTCTTGATGTCTTTTTTCTTCTTTTTTCTCTTTTTGTCTCTTTTTGATTTTTTCTACACATTTTTGATTTTTTCTACAAACACTAGAAAAAATCAAATATTTTATGCGCGGCGACATTACTTTAACACGATTTTCCCACCCACCAACACCAGCGCAGCTAAAATGCACCCCTTGAAAATAACCCAAAAGTCAAGATATCAATCTACATTTCTTGTTTCTACCCGTAGTAGGTCGGTGTTGTAGCTGTCTTTTATCTCCCTAGAAAGTTGTAGGCTATTAGCCCATTCTTGTTCTCGTGGTTTCGCTTTCGTCCTACACCTCTGCACAATTATTACGCATTTCTATGTAGAATGTTTTCTAATTTCTCACGTGCAATAGACTTACGGTGGAAGGATTTCTTCTACGGCTGAAGTCCAAACGGAGCGCGAGGACCAAGAGGGCCAGCAATGCCCATGCACGAACAAAATCTTCACCGCGCTGTCAGTAGCACCAGCAGCACCTCCCCGATGAAAACAACTACAGTGCGGCGGACTACTCCAGGACCGAGGGACGGGTTCGTGCAACAGCTTCTGCGACTGGCTGTCGCCAGCACAACTACAGCAACATCATGCGGAGGTCCGTGGCTCTGGTCGTTTTTAGTACAACTCCACGACGGTGGTCGTCCTCGTCCTGGCACCTGCTGCAACGATATAGCATCATCGACTACAGTAAAACATATGGGAGCAGGAGTTTTATTAGTTTCGGCGTTCCAGGTTCGTCTGCAACAGCAAAAGAAAGCGACCACGATGAAAAAGCGCGTAATACAAACGAAGCGTGGAGGCGGACAAAATGCGCCTGCTCAAAACATACCGAAGTACCCAGGTGCGCCGGACCTCACAAGACTCGTCCAAGATATAATAGAACCAAAACCCAATTTTGATTCCCTCGTCGCAGCAACTTCTACATCTCTACTCAGCACACAATCCTCCTCCCACCTCGATGTTTGTGCTTCGGAAACCGCCACCTGTGCCCAGGGCAAGTACCGCGAACCGGTAAAGCCGCTCTGCAAGTGCCCGGAGGCCAAGCCGCTGTGTCTCATGGTGCATCACTTTCACGGCCGTTGTTTCGAGAGCAAGGAGGCGTGTCAGAAAGATGAGACACTGCTAGTTGATGAGCAATATCAGGAATGCCTCACTGTCGGCGAGCACATGCGTTGCCCGGAGTGCTTGGAAAATGCCAATGTGAAACGGGCGGTGACGGAAGAACTGTGTGTAGCGCACGATGCGTGTGTAACCGCCGTCTGGGACAAGGAGAAAATGGGAGAGCCTCCTCTTTCCCAGACAGGCCTGCCTTTTCCGGAAGACGAAGAGCTACCTTTGCTGGAAGCGCTGGAGGTTCAGCAGGGAAAAAGCACAGTTGCGGAGGCAATTTGTTGTCCGAGTGATAAAAGCGCGACGACCTCCGGTGAATCCTCGGAGATTGTACTTACGAAAACGAAAAAGAGGAGCTACACGTTGTATGACTATCAGCTGCCTCTACTGTGTCCGCTTGACTAACAAGTGATAGTTGCGCGAAATGAATTCGGCGCATCTACTTGTTGCTTCGCTTTAATAGAGTAGCAATTCCAAAAATTTTCAGCGACGTTGACGTTTATCTCAGTTCATCATCTGCATCAGAAGCTTAAAAAAGCAACTTTCAAGAACATCGACTGCGTTATATTTCTTATCAGGGCACGTGCACGATCCAAAGAGTCCTCTGATAGCTGTACAACTCCAAAAGTTCTTTTCTTTTCCTTTCCATACTTCGTTCCCAAGCATGCTGCCTGAGCCACCCAGACCTGAATGTGAAGCCTTTCAAATCTTTCCTGGGTACCAGCGCATCCGCAGGATCATCAACAGCAGCCGCAGACCTTTCCACCAACAACACTTCTGGTGAAGAACAGGGCCTGGGCGGGAGCGGCCACAGCCCAGGTGGGGGTGGCGTTCAGTTCCTTCCAGAGCAAAATACCTCAGCGGAAAGCCAAATGGCTGCATCATCAGCATCTGAAGAAGAAGCGGCTCCAAAAACAGGGCTGGGAAGTAGTGGCACGACGGCTGACGGTGCCGGCACAGTAGATACCAGTGGCGCGGTCTGCGACACCGGGTTGGTGATCTCGATCCTGGTATCCATTATCGTCACGGTCATCGTGGTCACCTCGGCCGTCGCGCTCTACTGCTACTTTTGCGTGATGGGCAAGGACGGGTATCTCAGCATGCCCGGCGTCGCGGACAAGAAGAAGAAAAACAAGAAGAACAAAAACGTATCCTGTGGAAAAACGTCTACTAGTACTTACAACACCCCAGAGTTGTAATGCAGATCTGCTGCAATGACAATGAGAATGACGGCAACACTTGTAATGCGCATTTCCAAGTGAGGCACTTTCTTGCACTTGCAGTCGCGTTTTGATGGCATTTGTGCTGCCGCAACAGGATGTCCGTGGAGACGGCTTCGTGATCCACGGCTGTCGTTACTACTACGTCTAACCTGCACTGCCATACAGCGAGAAAGAACTTGTCATGTGATTTTTCCCAAAACTTGTAGATTTGTCTTCGTGCTGTTGCAGAGGTCCCAACAACTCGACTATGGTGTCGTGAGGACGTTTTTATCCACGATAAAATGCCATCGGAAAGAAGTCCACCCGCGCCACGCTGGCCGACCTGGTCCGCAGCGAAATCTCCAAGTCCGGCGTCTTCGACGCGGAGACTGTGGATGATCCGAACGCCAGCCGGAAAAAATCTATCACCGTGCCGGACCGGCCACCCACCATCGCGCTCGACCCGGAACGACCGGTGTCGTTTGCCGATTGAGCATAGAAGAGGAGGAGCAGGAGGTCTCTTTTTATACAGAAGTGTTTCTCAACCTCAACATCGACGCAGCGGAGAATGTTGACGTTGACGTGTGAAAAACCAATAGAGCGGTGCATTTTTTGCACTTTGTTTCATAGCTGTACTCACTGGTATCATTATCATATCATCGTATCTAAATCATGTGCCTCATTTCTGTCTTTAGTTCCCCACTTTCTTTTTTGTACATTCGTGCTATCCCAAACCCAATTTGATAACTACAAGGAAGAACGCCTCACTCAGTATCGGTTCCAGTTTTGAGTTTTTTAGCTGTAGATAAATGAACTTCAAGAGTAAAAATCGTGCTCCTGTTGTATCTAGAATTCCCTCACAGTAACGCGACACATTTTAAACAGTTCACATACGCATCGCATTCATCTCGTCTGTTGTCCAATAAGACGCTGCGTTTCGGGTACGTGCAGAGCGATTGTGACCTTTGCAGATGACAGGTCTGGATCCCTTGTTTTGTTTGTTCGCTTTGTTCGAGCGTGCCATCAGCAGCCGCTGAGTGATATTTCGAGAGCAGACGAGACGACGAGGATTGTCGTATTGAGCTTGTTGTTGTGTTTTTGGTTGCGAGGGCAAAGCAGTTGAGAGTAAGCCTGCGTTTTTCAGAAGAGCGAAGATGTGAAGATTGCGAGGACGCCGGCGAGAAGATAGGTGGAGCGTCTTTGGGAGTAGCCTTCAACACAATTTCCTGCCTCAAATTCAGCCAAAAGAAAACCTGCGCTACGTGTGGTTGGTAACCATGTGCGTAGGCATCGATCGGGCGTTGATGTAGGTTCGCGCAGAGGCGCAATTCCCCCGCCGCGCCTTACGGGGCGCAAGCATGGAGGCGCGGCGCACCTGTTGTCTGGCAAGGTAAAGAAGAGCAGCACGACCCGGGGAGGGGGCTCGCCTCGCCCGGCCCGAACGCGCGGGCCACAAACACAGTGGCGGCCTCCTGTGTCCGCCTGCCGTCGGTGTCTCCACCCCGCCCAGGATGCAACCCGCGAGCCGCCCGAGAACGATAACGCCAATACTCTGCTACTACCTACGGCCGCCCCTTCTTTCACACACGGCCTGCGCGTTTCCGGGCCCGCTTCCGGGGCGGCGGCGGAGTCAGCGAAATGGCCGCGGCGCCTACAATCGAGCCGGCCCGGTTTCCGGGCTGCGTATTTTGTGGCGCAGGACAGCGCCGCCGCGTGTTCCCTCACATTATTGGGGCACTCCCGCCCTGTGCGCTCGGCCCGGCAGCCCCAGGGCCGGCCTTGACGCCGCCGCCCGGCGGCTGGGTGGGCGAAGCATTGCCTGCGCCCGTGTTAGTTCTGTTGATCTGTGGGGAGGGTGCCGGCCCCTCCGTGCCCCCGTCTTTCGTATGCCCGGCGCGCGCCTGCTTACCTTTGAGCGCTGGGCCCGCCTGTCGCGGAACGGCACCCGCCCTGGCGCCCCGTGTGGTAGGCCGCTGTGAATGGCCCCAGTCAGGGTTCGTGCTCCGATAACGGATTGGCGTGCTCCTGAAGCGCCAGCTTTCCAGTCCTATTCTGCTCTCCGGCTCTGACAGATTTCAGTATTCTGTCTTGTTTTCGAGTTCCTTGTCATACAGCGCCGATGAGGGCAGAGGTCGTCGACGAGGGTAGAGCCCGACGAGGATAGTAGGAGAAATGTGATTGAGAGTGAATAGATTGCCCCTCTGGTTCTTGGTGCGTGCTGCCCTCGTCATCTTCCCGCACCAAAAGCGAAAGGTGCTGAGGGTGAGACTTTTGATACAAGCGCGCCACAGGAAAGTATTTGAAAGAAAGTACTTGAAAGTATTCAACCTGGCCGCGGCAGGCTGAGGGACGGAGAGGAGGGGCAACATGCGCCAGCGTGAAAGTCGCGAAGCCTTCTGTTTCGTTTCTTCTTTACCACTTTCTTTCCGTCGAATCTAGCAAGACGTCAAACACGCACCAGCAAAAAGAAACACCAAACTTAAAGATGGCGTCAGCAACCGCTCACGCCAAGCGCGAGATGCTTGACCAGCTGCAGCAGGCGATGTCGTGGCCGGTGTCTTCGTCCACAACGGGAAAAATTACCACTCCGAACAGGTCCATCGCTGGAGGTTCCTCTGCTTCATCATCTTCCTACTCTACCAGCTTCTTGTCTTCGCAGGGCGACCCAACGTCTGATAAATTGACGTCCGCGCGCAACAGTAGGGATTTTGCTTTTTCTCCAGCATCGCCATTTTCTCCTACTTCAGACCGATCTCGTACAACAAGAACAAACACGGTCGTCCACATGAAGACCAAAGCCGGACACTTGCCAAGCAAATCTGGCACGACGAGCTTCTACGCCCAGATTCCGAAAGTGCCCCTCTGCGAAGATTTAGACGACCAGGTGTTGCGGAAGGGAGAAGCCTGCTTTTCGGACTGCGGAAAAAGTATTTGTTTCTTTGTCATGCAGTTTTTGTTTTCGCTTTCGAGATTTCTTGTTCTTCGGATGAAGTTAGTGTTGCATGATCTGCATGACAGATAAACACATCTCCATTACGATTACCCGATCGTTCACAACAGCTCGCGGTAAGCAAAAATGCCCTCAGCGGGTTTTGGAGCACGGCTTGGGGTTCTCCAAGGACGAGGAGTGCAAATCTACGGTCGAATGCGTGGCGGAGGACCGGGTTTTGTGTCAAGCGAACAAAGGCGGCGTCGCAGAGGCGGGATTTAATTTCTTCGCCGCTGCACCAGCAGCTTTTGCCGCTACAACGACCTCTACCACACTCGTCGGAGCTGCATCAAGCACTACTTCTAGCGCAGCAGCAGCTGCAACAACAGCCGCAACCTCGGCGGCTGGTGTGCAAACTACCTTCTCCGCGGGTCTCGGGTTGCTTTCGTTGTTTTTGTCCGCCTTACCGGAATTCGGGGTCGCGCAACAGCAGCAACAGACAGCTGCGAGTTCTACTTCGGTAGTAACCTCCGGAACCACTGCAGATACCACCAGCAATCCCCTCGCTGCACCGACAACGTCTAGTATTACCGGAATAGACAGTCAGTATTTCGACGAGGGAACATTAACAGCGGGAAGTGAGGACGAGGAGTACGGCGAACCTTATTTCGAGCCATTACCAGAACCGGAGCAGGACGAGGTGACGAGCAAAGAGGATGAGGACTTCCAGAAGAACACTACTGGGGGGACCGCCGCGTCTTCTACTACGTCCAACGCAGCCGCCTCTTCCCCTGACAAGCACAACCGCCCGAAGGACTCGTTTCAGCAAAACCAAATCAACCAATTCAAACAACCGAAGAACAACTTGGATTTGGAAAGCCTGTGTCACGGGCTAGCTGATCCGGGAAGTGGGAAAAATTCGACTTCTACCTCCTCCTCGTCGTTCAGAACGACAGGTGGAAACAAGGTGAATCCAAACGGAGACAGCAAGAACTCCGGAAGATCAGGAAACTGGCAAGAGGTTGATCGGGGGGACCACAGACAACTTCTGGAATTTGATGCGGATGGAGAAGTGATTTTTTGAAATTTTGGACGTTTCTCTATGTTGTTTCCTAGAACTAGTAACGCAGAACTTTACTACTCAGCTTTGATCACAGAGATTTTATGTTTACGGAATTGGACGACGAAGACGAACCTATTGACACTGATTTCCGTCTCAAATCTAGCGATATGCAGATGCTTTGTTTTAGAATACCAGGGAAGAAATGTTTGTATGATATTCAGGATAACAAGGTTGCAATGTTTGCTCGACCGGATCAGCCGCACAATGGCTTCTCGAAGGAGAGAAAATCCTAGCTGACGCTGAGTGGACGCGTTTTTCACGACGTTGTTGATGTCGACCCTGCAATGTTTGGCGCAGGCTTACTTGCTCGCTGGTGTTGCTTGATCTTCCCGCAGGTTGCTAGAGAAGGGAGTCGCGTGAGTGAGGGAGTTGCTTAGAGAAAAGAGTTGCTAGAGAAGGGAGTCGAGTGAGGTTGCTGGAGAAGGAAGTTGCTTATGGAGAAGTCGCTGTGAGTGATGTGGTTCCTCTACGACAGCGACAGCATGCGAGCTCGAAGCACAAAGGCGCTCCGACGTGTCAGGCGCCTCCTCGCTTTGTTCGGTTTTCTCGGTGGGGCCTGTGCGTTCGCCACTCGGTCCCCAGGGGACGGCTGTGCCTGGCCCAATCGCCTGCGGTGCCCATTGTGGAGCCGAAGGGCCGGCGGGCCCCGTGCCGTCCATCCTGGATGCGTTGCGCGCAACCTCGCCCTCGAATGTTCCAGCGAGCAAGGGGCCGGGAGGCGGCAGGTGGCGGCCTCGGGGAAAGTTGAGACGGTCGACGGAGCGGAGCCGGGTGCCGAAAAGGGTGGGGCGGGGCAAGGCGCTCGGTCAGGCGGTTTTGGTGGCTCCCGCGATGTGGATAATGGGTGGCCGGTCGCGGAAGGCCCTGCCTCCGTGCGCCGCGCGAATGAAGTCCGCGGCCAGCGGGCCCAGAAGCATAAGACGCCCCC
>JACKZZ010002975.1_pt1 | contig 24395 bp, 5 predicted proteins | sample 8027871 | NCBI WGS metagenome assembly JACKZZ01 (sample SAMN15724774, study PRJNA655200) | protist metagenome | isolation source: fluorescence activated cell sorting (FACS) single amplified genomes of... | place: USA: West Boothbay Harbor, Gulf of Maine | collected 2000-07-19 | reverse complement strand
AAATTAAACGTTTCCGTGATGTACAAGCAACTATCGGTGCGTTGCATTCCTCTACCGATATAGATTTTTTACGTATTAATTCACAACCTATCCAACAAGCAATGTCAACATGGGTTACCAAATGGGTTTACATGTTCACATCTTATTTACAAAGTCATTTGACAGACAAGTTGTATGCGATTAAGCAATTCATGGATCGAATATTTGATGGTTTGAGTGGTCCAATTCAATCCGATAATCAAGATCGTTTAATGGAGGCAATGACCCATATCCGTGATGTCAGAAAAGCGATGACAGAGACGCAAGAGAGCTTTGGTCCAATGCGTGATACAATGGCATTAATGAGAAACCATGGTATAGATATGACCGCAGTTATGATTGGTAATGAGGAAGTAGAAGAACAAATAAGTGCAATTGAATTTTTAGAAGAAGTTCCTATGCTATGGGACAACACGGTTAATTTAGCATTCAAAAAGAAAGAAGAAATTCAACCAATACAAAACTCTATGGCTGAAAATATATCAAAAGATGTTAAAAAGTTTGCTGCTAAAGTAAAACGCTTTCGCACCATGTTTAGACAAAATGCTCCGTTTGCATATCATGGACCAAGTCTTGAGGCATATAAAATTATTGATGAGCAAGAAAAGGCATTGCAAGCAATAGAGAAAGAGGCGGAGGATTTTCATGATTTAGAAGAGTTGTTTGAACTATCTGAGAGTTCATATGAAGAATTGACTGATTCAAGACGTGAAATTGTTTTACTAAAATCTGTTTGGGATATGATTGCTGTGATTAATGCCTTATTTGAAAAATGGTCTAGCACTTTGTGGTTAGATATAGATACAGATATGTTGATGGATGAAACCGTTTTACTTGATAAGCAAGTAAGTAGTATGACACGTGAAATGAGAAATTGGGATGCATATAAAACATTATACGCCCGTGTAAAGAATATGGCTGTCGTAATTCCATTGATTTCTGAACTACATAGTGAAGCGATGCAAGAAAGGCATTGGAAAACACTGATGACTTTAACCCATAGTCACTTTGAAAAAGGCTCCGGTTTCTGCTTAGCAAATGTATTAGATTTGAATTTGCATAATTATGTTGATGATGTCATGGAATTAGTGGAAGTTGCTACTAAAGAACGAAAGATTGAAAAACGTATGCAAGCTATTGAAGATGCATGGACTGGACTGGCATTAAACTTTGTTAAATACAAAGATACAGAAGTTCAAGTGTTGGGATCTTGTGCAGAAATTGTGGAGACATTAGAAGAACATCAGTTGCAGTTACAAACAATGTCAGGTATGGGTAAATTTGTGGATTATTTCCGAGATCGTGTTGAAGAATGGCAACGTGGCCTTGGTACCGTTGAAAGTGTTTTGAAATTATTGTCAAACGTGCAACGAACATGGATGAGTTTAGAGTCGATCTTCTTAACATCAAAAGATATTCGAGAGCAATTACCTGATGATACGAAACGATTCGAAGGCATAGACCAAGCTTTCCGTGAGCTAATGCTTGGAGTCACAGAAACTCCGATTGTAATGCATGCATGCCAAGTTGGTGGGAGAGAGGAAGACTTAATGGATATGACTGGTGAGCTTGAAATGTGCCAAAAAGCTCTTAATGAGTATCTTGATACGAAAAAAAATATTTTTCCTCGCTTCTACTTCGTATCCGACACTGCATTGTTGGATATTTTATCCAATGGAAATAATCCTCCAAGAATTATGCGTCATATTGGTGATTGCTTCTTAGCTGTGGAAACTTTAGAGTTCACTGATCCTGGTAAAAAGGAGGATGGTACGCCAGAAATTGCAAATGTAGCTGTTGCTATGATAGCTAAGGATGGTGAAAGGGTTAATTTCTCAACAATGTTCCAAATTGTAGGTGCTGTTGAAAATTGGCTGGGAGAATTATTAACAATTATTAAAGAAACTTTGAAACAAATCTTGGATGCATCGCTCGATAGTGCAGCAAACTGGGAACTTGATCGCCCTCGTGACAAATGGATTGGTGATTATCCAGCACAGCTAGCATTACTCGCATCTCAAGTCTATTGGACTGAGGAGACAGAAAGTGCATTGGAGGAATTGGAAGGCGGTGATGAAGATGGTGTAAAACGATACTTGGAATTGTGCAATAATCGTTTGGAAGCTTTAATTCGCTTAGTGCAAGGTAAATTATCTAAAGAAGAACGTACAAAAGCAATTGTTATGATAACTATAGACGTACATGCTCGGGATGTGGTTAAAACATTAATAGATGAAAAGGTGGAAGGACCAACAATGTTTAGGTGGCAATCACAGCTCAGGTATTATTGGCAAGAAGATGATCGTGAAGTCAAAATTTCCATATGCGACTTTCGTTCGATGTATAGCTACGAGTACCATGGAAACCAAAAAAGGCTCGTTATAACCCCATTAACTGATAGATGTTATATCACGTTAACAATGGCATTACGCTTGATGCTTGGTGGTGCGCCAGCAGGTCCTGCTGGTACTGGAAAAACAGAGACAACCAAGGACTTGGCGCGTGCGTTGGGCCTTCCAATTTATGTATTTAATTGCTCTGAGCAAATGAATTATCAATCTCTAGGTAATACATTCCGTGGTTTGTCACAAACAGGTGCGTGGGGATGCTTTGATGAGTTCAATCGCATAGAGATTGAAGTTCTGTCTGTGGTAGCGACGCAGGTAAAAAGCATTTTGGATGCTATACGTTTCTTGGCCATTCCATCCAACAGGCCCACTGATTACCGTACTAAGCCAGCTGGTACACCACCGTGTGTAGTTGGTTTTTTTGATTTTATGGGTGATCAAATTAAATTATGGCCAACTGTTGGATTTTGGATTACTATGAATCCAGGTTATGCTGGAAGAACTGAATTGCCAGAAAATTTAAAGGCACAATTCCGCAGTTGTGCAATGATACGACCTGATTTAAAGCCAATTTGTGAAAATATGTTAATGGCGGAAGGTTTTATCAAAGCAAGAAAATTGTCTATTAAATTTGTTACACTATATGTGCTAAGTAGTGAGCTTTTATCTGAGCAGCCACATTATGATTGGGGATTGCGAGCTGTAAAAAGTGTACTAACTGTCGCAGGAATGTTAAAGAGGAATGAGCCAATGGTTGATGAAGAGCTTATTTTAATGAGAGCCTTGCGTGACTTTAATACTCCAAAAATGGTTTCTGCTGATATTCCTATATTTTTACGCTTAATTACAGATTTGTTCCCGGGTATTGAGTTAGAAAAAGCTATTGATGACGCGCTACAGGGCACTTGCCAAACTGTTTGCAAAGAGCGTGGACTTCAACCTGACGATGCATTTGTGAACAAAGTATCAGAATTTCAAGAATTGCTAGATGTCCGGCATTCAGTCATGTTGATTGGTCCAAACGGTTGCGGTAAAACTTCAATATGGTCTACCCTGGCTGCATGTCATAATGATGGTGCGCAAAAACCTGTTTGTGTCTATGAGACGGTAAATCCAAAAGCGGTTACTAGCAACGAATTGTATGGATTTATGACATTAGCGAAGGAGTGGAAAGATGGAGTTTTGTCTATCATAATGAGAAATATGTCAAAAAATGTTTCCCCATATCATAATTATCAGAATTACAAGTGGGTAGTGCTAGATGGTGATATAGATGCAGTATGGATTGAAAGTATGAATACAGTCATGGATGATAACAAAGTGTTAACATTAGTTTCAAATGAACGTATTCCATTAAGTCCTGCTATGAGAATGATTTTTGAAATTAATTCATTGGCAAATGCAACTCCAGCAACAGTATCGCGGGCTGGAATCTTGTTTATAAATGAAGCCGACATTGGATATACCCCTTATATTGAAAGCTGGGTAGCCACTAGAACTAATACTCGTGAGACAGCCACCTTGCCAGGATTTTTTGAAAAATATATTCCAAGAACATTTGAATTATTAGCAGAAAATAATTTAAGTACAATTGTTCCTGTATCAAAAATGTGTACAGTGCAATCTGTTTGTTATTTATTAGATGGTTTGCTTAGTGGTTTTAAAGAAGAAGAAGAACGCTCCGCTGATGATGTAGAAGCAGTTTTTGTTTTTGCAGTAATGTGGGCATTTTGTGGTCCCCTCACAGATGATAAAGGTTCTGCCTCAAGGAAAAAGTTTAATGATTTATGGAGAAGTGAGTTCAAAAAGATTATCATTCCGAGTGAAGGACATGTTTTAGATTACTATTTCAATGTAGAAACCCGCGAAATAATGCCATGGGCAAATTTAGTTGAAGACTATGTGCATGTTGGAGAGGGAAGTTTCTCGTCCATTTTTGTGCCGACTATTAATACGACACGGATTTCTTCGGTAATTGGTAGTTTAGTAGACACTAGGCGTCCTGTGTTATTAGTTGGTCCAGCCGGTACAGGAAAAACACAAATTTTGACAGAATATTTGAAGGGTATGGATGAGTATCATATGTATTGTAAAATTAATATGAATTATTACACTGATTCCTTGGCGTTGCAGCAGCAATTGGAAGCACCAGTTGAGAAACGATCTGGGAAAATGTTTGGACCACCAGCGCAAAAAAGACTTGTTTACTTTATTGATGATCTCAACATGCCATTTAAAGAAGAGTATGGTACTCAAACGCCTATTGCTCTTTTACGCCAACACATGGATTATGAGACGTGGTTTGACCGTAATGATCCAAGTCTGAAGAAATCAATACGTGATGTACAATACGTATCGGCAATGAACCCAACGAGTGGATCTTTTACTATCAACCCTCGGCTGCAACGGCATTTCGTTGTGCTTGCATCGCTATTGCCTGATGTAAATGATATGCACTTAATATTTTCAAGTATTATGGAAGCACATCTACAAACGTTTCCACCAAACATCCAAGCGTTATCAAACCATATAGTCGCTGGGGCCATCGAGTTTCACAAAACTGTTTCGGAAAAATTCTTACCCAGTGCTATCAAATTTCACTACAACTTTAACATGCGTGAATTTGTCAATGTTTTCCAAGGGCTGTGTAAATCTTCTCCAAGTTACTATTCCAAAGAGATTACTGTGATTCGGTTATGGAAACACGAATGTGCCAGAGTGTTTGGAGATCGCCTTACTACACCAACAGAATTTAAACGCTTTACGGATATGTTGGTTGATTGTACAAAGAAACATTTTGAAGATTTCGACCAAGATATTATCCATACAGCTCCATTACTTTTCACATCTTTCACAACTGAATCAATGCATGATGAGACTGTGTACATCGATGTCAAATCTCAAGAACAGGTACGTTCTGTATTAGAACAACGATTAGCAGAATACAATAATTCGAATGCGATTATGGATTTGGTCCTCTTCGATCAAGCTGTTGCTCACGTTTGTCGAATCAGTAGAATCATAGAAAACCCGTCTGGCAATGCACTTTTAGTTGGGGTAGGAGGTAGTGGTAAACAAAGTTTGTGCCGCCTAGCTTCGTACATCAAGGAATTGAACGTAATTACATTGTCTGTTACTTCAGATTATGGTGTTGCTGACTTAAAAGAACACTTAAAAATGCTTTACCATAAAGCTGGTGTAAAACCTGCAAACCCACTAGTTTTCATGCTTACAGATTCGATGATTGTTGATGAAAAGTTTTTAGTATTTATAAACGATCTTCTTTCTTCTGGCTATATTCCTGACCTTTTCAGTGCGGAGGAGTACGATTCTATTTTCGCGCTTCTACGAAATGAAGCTAAGGCAAATGGGGTTCCAGATACACGTGATACAATGATGGATTTTTTCATACAACGTGTTAGGGCAAATTTACACACTGTGCTTTGTTTCTCACCAGTTGGAGATCAGTTTAGACAACGTGCGCGTAAATTTCCTGCATTGTGTAATTGCACGACCATTGATTGGTTCCATCCATGGCCAAGAAAAGCGTTGCATTCAGTCGCTACTAAATTTTTAGAGAGCCTTGATGTTCCGAATGAAGATGTGAAAATGAACATACCTGATCACATGGCAGAAGTCCATTTGTCGGTAGAAGATGCGTCTGCTAAATATATGAAATTGTATCGACGGTACAATTACACAACACCAAAGAGCTTTTTGGAGTTAATTTACTTTTTCAAATCTTTGTATACGAAAAAGGGAGGCGAACTGGCAGGAAATATCCATCGTTTAAGTACAGGTCTTGAGACCTTGCAGAGAACGGAGAAAGATGTTTCTGCTCTGAAAAACGATTTGATGAAAACAATGGAAAGGGTTGAAGAAAAAAAGAAAGGCACCGACTTACTACTAGAACAGATGGGTAAGCAACGTGGTGAAGCTGAGAAACAAGGAAAAGTTGCTGCTATAGAAAAAGAAAAATGTGCAAAATTAGCTGCTGAAGCTGCAAAGATTGAAGCGAGTGCAGAAGCTGAACTTGCAGAAGCCAAACCAGCAATGGAAGCCGCAAAGGAAGCGGTAAACTGTTTAAGTAAACAAAGTTTGACAGAATTAAAAGGTTTTTCAAAACCACCATCAGGTGTAGACAAAGTTACCACATGTGTGTTAATGATGATTAAAAATGAACGAAAAAATTTCTCTTGGGACAACGCCAAGAAAATGATGGCTAAAGTTGAGACGTTCAAATCTACATTAGAAACATATGATCCTAGAAATATCCCGGACGATGTTTTGAAACGCCTTTCACCTATTTTGAAAGATCCAGATATGGATATTGGAAAAATGAAGAAAAAATCTGATGCCGCGGCTAATTTATGCGCGTGGGTTATTAACACGTGTATGTATAATACAATATATAAAAAGGTAAAACCATTAATGGAGTCGCTGGAAAAGGCACAAAACGAAAAAATGATAGCCCAAGCGGCCTTGGATGAAATAGTTACATTGGTTGAGAACTTGGAAAATCGTTTGGATCAGCTACAACAATCCTTCTTGAGTGCTACAAATGAAAAGGCTAAAGTTGAAGCTGAAGCTGATTCTTGCCGCTCTCGTTTGTCTCTTGCAGAGCGCTTGGTGTATGGATTATCCTCTGAAAAGGTACGTTGGGGAAGTGAAGTGGAAGTCCTGAAAGAAAAAAATATTTCACTCGCTGGTGATGTTCTACTTTCGGCTGCATTTGTCTCCTATATTGGAGCATTTAATGCACCATTGCGTACCGCTCTTTGGTCAAAGAAGTGGATCGATGATTTAAATTCACGTGAAATTCCTGTTACAAATGAAATCGACCCCTTACAACAATTGACAAATGATGCAGAAGTTGCAAATTGGTTAAATCAAGGTCTGCCAGCTGATAGAATGTCAAAAGAAAATGGTGCAATGATTATGAGCTGTTCAAGATGGCCATTGATTATTGATCCACAATTACAAGGTATAAAATGGATTCGTAACATGGAAGAAAGCAGACTAGGTTTAAACGAAGAGGATGAAGAAGTTGATAGTGAAGAGGAGGAGAAGAATGGTCCTGCAGGTGGTAAGAATCGAAAAGCGCCTAAAGGAAGATTAGTAGTCATTCAAATGACACAAAAACACTGGTTGCGTAAACTTGTGGAAGCAGTACAAAATGGCTGGCCCGTAATACTTGAAAATTTAGGTGAAGATATTGACAGCGTCCTCGATCCAGTTTTAATGCGAACTGTTTACAGAAAAGGCCGTAACTTATTCATGGAGATTGGTGGACAAGAAGTTGCATATGATGAAAATTTCCGTTTGTATTTACAAACTAAATTAAGCAACCCACATTATCGTCCAGAAATTGCTGCACAAACGACATTAGTGAACTTTTTGGTTACAGAGAAAGGGTTGGAGGATCAGTTACTTGCTAAGGTTGTGCAACAAGAGGAGCCTGAATTGGAAGAATCCAGCGCTAAATTGCGCGCTGATTTCAACAGATACAAAATTCAATTATTAAAACTTGAAAATGAATTACTTGAACGTTTAGCGAACGCGCCAGATGATATTTTGTCTGATGTTGCATTGATTGAAGGTCTGGAAGACACCAAACGTACTTCAAGCGAAATCAATCAAGCGGTAGAAAAAGGGAAAGAAATGCAAACAAGTATAAACGAGGCGCGCAACCAATACGTGCCGGTCGCATCAGAGGCTGCCATGTTATACTTTTTATTAAATGAGTTAGGTAGCATTGATCACATGTATCAGTACAGTTTAGATTCATACCTAGTATTCTTCTTCAAAGCGCTAGAACGTGCTGCTCAAAGTGAGGATTTAGGGGAAAGAGTTGAAAATTTACGGACAAATCTGAGGATTACGATATACACTTGGGTTTCACGTGGTCTTTTCCAACGTGATATAGAAATTTTTTTGACTGCAATCGTTTTTCAATTGCTCAGACGAGAAGTAATTGGTGAAGATGCCGGGTTTTCAAATGAACATTTGGATTGGTTGGTGCGTGGTGCTGGTGCGTCATTACCGGAAGAAGAAAATTCTATTGAATGGCTGCCAGATACGAATTGGGCCGCCTGCAATTCCTTGGGAAATTGCGGTGGATTTGAAAACTTTGTCTCTGATCTTCAAGAGAGTGCACCACGCTTCCGTGAATGGTTTAATCTATCTGCACCTGAGTCGGAAAAGCTACCATTAGATTGGCGTGAATTAGATAAAAAACCATTTTTGAAATTGTTAGCTGTGCGTGCATTACGTCCGGATCGTATGGTTGCAGCGTTGCGAAAATTTATAAGCGACTCCTTGCCAAACGGGAAAGATTTTGTACAATGTGATGCCCAATTGAATTCATATCAAGTATTAGAAAATCTTTACGAAGATTCGACACCAGAGACACCTCTTTATTTCATTCTCTCACCCGGTGTTGATATCGTTTCAGATGTTGAAGCTTTGGCTAGAAAATATGAAATGGAAACTGGTTCGACTTACTTCAACATTTCAATGGGCCAAGGTCAAGATGTAATTGCTATGGAGAGATTAGAAACTGCGCACAACCAAGGCCATTGGGTAATGTTGAACAATGTTCATTTGATGCCAAAATGGTTAATTAAATTACAAATGGCATTAGACGATATGGCAACAGATGGTTCGAATGAAAAATTTCGTCTATTCTTATCTAGTGATCCTGCAAAGTCCATACCAATTAGCATTTTAGATAGGTCTATCAAAATAACGAACGAACCGCCAGCTGGATTAAAGGCTAATTTGAAACGATCATTCCGTTCATTTTCCAAAAGTGATTTTGAAGAGCTTGAGCAAAAAACTCGTGGAATTTTATTCGGTTTATGTCATTTCCATAGTGTTATGATAGAAAGGAAAACGTTCGGCTCTAAAGGTTTCAATATGATGTACCCATTTTCAATCCAAGATTTATTAGCATCTGCGGTAGTTCTGCGTAATTATATGGAAAGTGCACCGGCAAAAATGCCTTGGGATGACTTGCGATACCTAATTGGAGAAATTATGTACGGTGGTCATATTGTAAATGATTTTGATCGTTTGCTGTGTAATTGTTACTTGGATTACTATTTACGTGATGAACTTCTAGATGAAGTTGAATTATATCCATATGGGGAAGAATTTCAACAAGGAGGAAAAGCTGCCATGCTTGGCTTGTCGTTTAAAGCACCTGCACCAACAACATATGAAAATTATTTAACTTATATTGATGAGAAAATGATTGGTGATTCACCGGTGGCATTTGGATTGCATCCTAATGCTGAAATAGGCTTTAGAACTGATCAAGCGAATCATTTATTCAAAACAATTACAAGTATAATGCCTTCATCAAGTTCGGGTAATGATGAAGACGATGGTGCTGCTAAAAATCCGCAAATGGTTGCTGATGCGCTTGTACAAGACATATCCGAAGCATATCGTGATACAAACTTTGATATGGAGGATATTTTAAGCAACATGGATGAACCAGGGCCATTCCAAAATGTTTTCTTACAAGAGTGTGAAACTATGAACGGCTTGCTTGGTCAAATGCGCCATACTTTAGGTGAGTTGGATGCTGGTTTCCGTGGGGAGATGACCATGTCACAAGATATGGAGAAATTAATGGCTGATTTGTACACCGGAATCATACCGACAGCATGGCAAGTGCGGCCATTTGCTTTCCCAAGTTTACGTCCATTAGGATCATGGCTAGGAAATTTAAGTGAACGCATAACTCAACTGTCAGAATGGTCAACCAGTCCAATGGAAACGCCAAGATGCAGTTGGATTTCTGGATTATTTAATCCTCAGCGCTTTCTAACTGCAATTATGCAAGAATCTGCCAGAGTCAATCAATTAGAACTAGATAAATTAGTTATTCAAACAACAGTATTGAAGCGTCAAGTAGAGGATATTGAAGCACCAGCTAGAGACGGTGCTTACATCAATGGGTTGTTTTTAGAAGGTGCGCGTTTTGATTTAGGCTCTGGTGTATTAGAACCAAGTCATCCAAAAGAGATGTTTTATCAAATGCCTGTGATGCAATGCAAAGCCGTTTTAAGTGATAAAGCTGAAGCAACGAATCAATATTGGTGTCCCGTATACAAAACCCAACAACGTGGTCCAACATATGTTTTTTCGGCTAATTTGCGCACAAAATCTCCAAGTGCAAAATGGGTGTTGGCATCTGTCGTATTAATTATGGAAATAGTTTAGAATTATATTAATATATATATATATATATATATATATATATTTAATTCTTACTCATAAGTTAAATATATTATATGCACTTACTCTTTAATTTTATAATAAAAATTTTATAAGTTACCCTGTGAATAAACTTTATTAAATAAAATTTAAAAAAATATACTCTCTCGCGTATGATACTCTAAATAAAATAAAGTGTTTTATCGTATCATTTAATACATCGTAAATATTAATGGGATATGATAATTACAATTTAATATCCATATTATCTTTTATAGCATTTTTGACGTTTTCAACAATTTCTTGTTGCTCTATCCATTGTGAATGTAGATATTCTTTCATTTGGTGTGCTGTACGAAGTTGGGTTTGTAATGTTTCTATTTGATGTTTTGATACCTCTAAATCCCTTTCTAATTGCTCAATAACGGCTACATCTACTTTTCGTGATAATCGTATATTTAAGTCATTTATTTCTTTTTGCATTTTCTTTATTTCATATTCATGCTTTACTTTCAAATCAGACATTTCTTCTTTCAACTTTCTTATTTCATCAGTGTATGTACCTTTATTTTCAATTAAATTTTGCTGAAATTCTAACTTTGAAAATTGAAGATCTGAAATGGCTTTTTTATACTTTCTTTTATATTCTAACAATGATTTATATGATTCATCCTCATCTTCTTCGTTCTTTATATTTAAGTTATCAACATCCGTATTTTTAATAAATTCTGAACTTCTATATAATAATGGAAGAGCTTGAAAACTTTTCTCACTTGGTATGATCGAACTATTTAAAAAGTCCTCTTCTGATGGCAAGTTTCGAAGAAAACTACTTTCTGTTTCTTCCACGTCATCATCGCTACTATCGCTGTTTGCATTGTTGCTACTATCATTCCCACTAAAAATTTCAACATTTTGTTGTTCATTAACATTCGTTTGTATGTTGATAGTATTGTTGTTGTCAATATCAATATCGTCGTTTGTACCTCCATTTTCTTCTTTTTGTGCGAAACTATCATTGTTATTGTTATTACTTTTTTTGTTGATATTAATATCTTGATTAACTTTTTTTTTACTGATGGGAGTCATGGATTGATGGTGTGGCGAGGCCATTGTTACCACTTTATTACTTACTTTTACTAATGTTGTGTATTTGTTGGTTCAATTGCTATACTACAACATGAACCCGTATGAATGTATGTGTACCTGTGTGTGTTTATGTTAGGGGCCTTTTCTGTTGTCGCAGTATAGATATCTATTACTACTATTAAAACCTCGTAAAGTGTTGTTGTTGGCAATAATCATAGTATTAATCCTTTTATTACTACATACTACATTACTACTACTACTGCATTAATGAGTATGCCAGTAAGACTATATACTATTACAGGTTATTATTATTATTTTATTTTCAATAATAATATCAATTTTATCATACTGTATTTGCTTGTATTATTATATTACGAATAAATAATATTATAATAATAATAATAATAATATATTATTTTAATGTAACTGCAAAATTCATAGTTGTTGTACTAGTAGTTGCTTAAAACCATAACCGTTTGAAATTTTTCTCATTCATATTGTTTCATTTCTTGGATAAATTGAGTAAATATTAACACCTTATATATGGGTCACCAATATATAATTTTTGTCTAAAAGTTTAAAAGGTAACAAAAAACAAACCAATAACAGAACAAATATACAGCAAGATGTCGAGACTGTTTTCATTATTCACTAGGAATACAAACAACGCCAGCACTGCGACGAGGAAGGTTGAATGTGGTGACATTATATTGGTGAGACAATATGATGATACGGCCTACGGGCTGACACATCCTGGTTTATTGCGTGGTATGGTTTCACATATTAAAGGTCATTTCGATACAGAATTACAAGTAAATTTAGATGCATGGACTTCCGTAGGTATTATATACCGCGTGAGGGCGGATAGAGACGCACGTCATTTAGTGAACTTTCATAAAAATGTGAAAAAAAGTCAAGTTGGATTAGTAAATGTTCGTAATGGCAATGCTGGTGAAAATAAACGACAAAACAATAGGGACGATATTATTTTGAACGATAAAAAAATAGATGCACACCATGAAGTATATGAACCATATGTAATAATAGTAGACCATTTAGGCGTGCAGTTATGGACATATTCTGCATTTTTGCGTAATGCAGAGGAGAAACATTACATTGTTGCTTGTAGACATTTGCATGTTAATAAAAATTATGAAGTTAGTTATGTAGAAATAGATGAATTGTATAAAAGATTGCTGCCTGTTGGTGCGTCGTGGATATCGATGCGTGGTATGAAATATCCTCACAATACCATTAAAATAGCTGTGCGAAATGCAGCTCTTAGATCAAAGCGTATGCCAGAATCCATGCAACGGGAGCTAAAACGGTATTTTTTATCTTTAGATGATGATAATAATGGATATATAGATCGTCATGAAGTAAAGAAATTATTGCAACGGTTACATGGTGGTGATATATCAGATGCTAGAGTTAAGTTACTTATGAATGCAATTGATATTAATCATGATGGTGTGATAACGTTTGATGAATTTGTTATCGGTTTTGCCAAGAAACCGTTTAAAAGTATTGCTGCAGAGCATGATTTCTGTGGTGACACTTCAGCAGAGTTAGTTGCAGGTATTTATGAAAGTATGGGCCTATTGACAAAACGGATGCTGCTTGAAAAAGAATATAAACCTGTCCATTTTAGCTCTCCAGATCGTATAGTACTTTTACATCATGCACATTTACAAAAAGAAATTTACATAAAAAATAGTCGGAAACACAAAACAAGTACTGATGGCGGGAATGATGACAGTAGTAAAAATGATGAGGATGATACTGATTTAGATGATTTGATACTTTAAATTTTAGGGTTTACGGTTTTACATAAGTTATTTATGATAACGTAATACGTCGTATCATAAGTTAAAATATGATATCTCCAAATATCCCATAACTTATACACACGGTGCATCATACTTCATACTTTTTGTACACCATATAGATAAAAAAACGTTTTAACGCTACATTACCTTATTTATTGTATGGGATAAGTTAAAATTGTTAAAAGTTATCATATTTTTTTATATAAATTTGTTGTACTCTATCTCAAGTAATGTTTTTTAAAGTTTTTTATACTCGTATATATATCAAAATTAAAGTGTTATCATTATATATATCATTTTTAATTTTGTTAGTAAGTTAGTTTGTTAAACACTCGATATGTTTTAATATATATATATATATATATACACAAAGTGTACGTATAAAAAAATATAAACCCCTCTAAAAGTGAAAAAATTATATCAAACGTACGAGTACCAGTACCTTACTGATTTATACACTCCCCTACACCTAATTTTAATGCATAGTGTTCTACAATTTGTTTGTGCAAACCTTTTACATTTTGATTAAAACCTACCATACCGTTTGTATAAAGCTCTTCGTCACTTTTATCTGACAAGTTGTAAGTATCAGCTAAAATTGTAACATTATCTTCGATGACATCATCTTCATCCAATTGCTCACCGGCAATGATTTTTTCAATGGACTTTTTTAAATGGTAAAATAATGCAAAAGCAGTTAATAATTTCTTCTCACTATTATTATTATTATTATTATGGAACATGGAAGATCTAGTTATAGTTGACCTTCGCGTGGCATTATTATTTTCCTTGTCAGCATTACGAATGTACTTTTGTAAAGATTCTTGATAAGTTTTATTTGAGGTCTCTAAACTAATAATTTTCTCTTGGTATTGCCTTATAGCTTTTCTGCTGTCAAAAAGATCTTTTTCTAAACCACTTTTTTCTAATTTCAACTTATTATTCATGATATTATTATTAAATTTATTAACGTAATTAGTAATACCACCACGTCCACCATCCTCTTCTTGTCCAACATCCGATGTAATTTCTACTATATCACTTTCTAATCTTTTAATGCGTTGCGTTGCATGTTTAAGTTTTTCTTTTTCTTCATTGTATAAAATTTTCAAACGATCCTTTTCAAAAATTGTTTTTCGATGTTCCTCATTCGACTTCTCTGCTACTGACAATCGATTTTTCAACAGTCCAACATTATTCCTGAATTTTTCCAACTGGTTTTGAGCTTGTGTTAGAGCATGCTTTAAAGTTTTGTTGGCGTTTTGTTCTTTCGCGTATAAATTTTCAGATATGGTTAATTTCTGTCGCAATTGTACGGATATAGCAATGCGTTTAGCTTGTTCCGCTATATGTTTTTCATACAGGGCTATCTGTTTCTTTGCAGTTTCATATTTTTTTTCCATGTTCATTAAATTTTGCTCGTCAGTTTGTGATTTTTTTGCTGCATTTATAGCCATTCGTGTATCTGCCCTGGATGTTTGCAAAGCAACTAATGCTTCGTTAAGCCTTCGTTCCAAGTCTACAATCTCAGAGCTTTTTTTCATTGTCATAGCTCGCAATCGTGAACATTCCTGCTCTAAACGTGACAAACGTGTTGATAAAGTATTTGTAAGAATTTCTTGTTTTTGTGAGGACTGTTGAAGTTGGTGTTTCAACTGATTAATTTCTGTGTTTGCTACTTCTAATTTTGCATACGTAAGTTTTTCAGAATTATTGTGTTGCAAAGCTCTTTTTTCACATGTTTGTACTTCCTTTTGTAACGTTGATATGCTTTTCCATGCTAGTTTAACACGCTTTCTTAGCTCTTTTGCTTCTTCCTCTATTGGATTCACTGTTCTAACAGCTAATATTGGTTGGTCTATTGAGTTGCTCCGCACATGAGTTGATTTCAAACGCCGTACTTCTGAATTAGACTGTGCTAATTCCGCATTTTTTCGTGCTAGTTCTGTCCGAAGTTGTGCCTCTGTAGACATTGCATGGCTTCTAGTCTCAAGTAATAATAGATTTTTTTCAGTCAATTCGTTACGTAAACGTGAAGCATTATGTTCTTCTAAATATGACGCGTCATTGGTCGAAGTTTCCCAACCATTATTATTCGTGTGGGTTTCAATCATTGAAAATGCATTCAAATTATTGTTCATGCCTTTAGAAATAAATAAGCAACAAAACTCTACTGCATAACACTATTAATATCGTTTTGTGTATCGACAAAACATCTTTGGAGAGATGATAGAAATCGCAGATGGTGGTCTGTAATATGTATTTTGCAACAATCATAAAATATAATAATACTGTAATAATAATAAATTAATAATAATAATAATAAAAAAAATATTATTATTATAGAGCTCTATATTTTATTATAATAATACTTATTAAAATAAATAATTAATAATAATAATAATAATAATAAATTCAATAATAATAAATAATTGTATAGTGTGCTGTTACCTGTAATATCTTATTTATATTAATATGGTAATATATATATATTGAATTATATTACTACTTATTTATTTTTATAATGATTATTTCATGTTATTATTAATTTTTTTATTAGTTGTTGTTAGCCTAGTTAGTAGGGTTAGCAAGTAATAGTATATGTATTATAATGTATTATTATTAATTATTACATTGCCCTCGAATACCTTAATTAGAGGCTTTTGGGTTAAAAAAAATAATAATAACATGAAATAAATATAATAATAAATTATAATTGTTTTAATTTCATTTATTATCTCATTTAGCATTTCTATTATTGATAGTACGAGCTTTAGCTTCCTACCGTACGAAGGCCTCTTTATTATTATTGAAAATTGATTTAAGGTTCATTTTGTATTATTGTAATCAGTAGTGTCGTAGTATTTATTACGATGTACTGGTTTGAAACTAAGGTATAATCTATTATTATGATTTCGTACTCGTAATTTCCTTTGGTTGCATCAAAGTTTTCCTGTTTATTCTACCTGGTACTTGTTATTGACAAGAGTGTATTGGAGTGAATCGCTTCCTCATATAATCTAAATTCAAAATCATGATCAGGAGAGTGTTGTAATAAGGCGTACAATTACTTGATCAGGAGAGTGTTGTAATATAAGGCGTACAATTACTTGAGGTGTTTTAAGTTGCGTTTTCTTTCGTTCTAGGAGCTGCTAGTAACTTTTGAAATCTTCGAAAACCCTGGTGCATGGAAATATCTTTGACTATGCTCTGTATGGGCGCGTAATTTTTGTCTTTATTGAAAAGTTCACAGGGTAGCCATTAAATAATGGTCATTTTCTACATCGTTTGTACGTCTTCTGGCATACTGTGGTGTTGTACGGACGACCGCACAAGTTAAAGTTAAGTCCAATTACAGTGCATTTGTAAAGTGCCCATCCATTGTTGTTGTAAAAATTTTGGGAAACAGAACACGTGGTTTTACTAGTTTACTCCGACGACGCTTCTTTACTACAGTACAGTAGCTACTAATCCCTGCTGTTCAATATATTAAAATTAACACAAGTACACGCAGCAAGATTTTGGATCTTTAAAACTGTTTTTTTAATGATAAATAGACTAATAATTAATCGAAAAAAGAAAAAGACAGCATTCACTCTGCCAACCACTATCGGAATATCCTAATATAATAATACATAAATACAAGTGGACTACGCAACAAGGTACTACCAAGAACGAAGGAACTAAGAAAAAAAGATTGAGCGGCACATAATAAAAAGATAGTGAAATATTATAGAATAGAATGTGCAGATTACACGAGAAAAAAATGAATAAACCACCAACAACAATGAAAAATTTAGTATAAAAAACACAAGATCATTTACATTAGTAGTAGTAGTAACACAGTGCTACTACAGGAGATAAATAATAAAATAATAATAATAAGTATTAATATATATTATTAATACACAATAAGAAAATTCTGCGTGTGCATGCTGCAGCCGACAACGCCGTCACTAAGCTTCTTTTGACAGAGTGTCACGCATTTATATACTTAGAGCTATTTTTCAATCGTTAATATTCGTTCAATAGTTATGGATTCCAGAGGCGGGAGAAAGAGTAATAGTTATGAACTTCCTGGTAGAGAAAAAAAGAAAAAAATTACTCCACCGCTTACAACACAAGTGAGACAAAAGAAAGTAAAGAAAAAGAAGATAAATCGCCAAAGTGCATTCGGAAGTATGTTTCAAATGAGAGGGAAAAAATCGCGGCAAATGAGTTCCAGGGTAGAAGATATTAATCGAATTAATGTTTTTCAAAATACAGAAGAAATCGAAAAGAGTTTAATGAAAAATCATGAGGATGAAGAAATAGAAGTTGAGTTGCCTCCTAAAATATCTTCGAACGAACTAGCATATCTAATGCTGCCATTTCTAAACTGCCTGCTTGTGACATTTGGTGTTTTTAAAGATAAAATTATGATACCTGTAAGAGTAGATGGTGGTTGTTATGTTAATGAGAAACAGTTTCAACCACGGGAAAGGTTTGACACAGACGCTGAATATTGTTCTCAAATGGATAAAGTATACTTTTTTTTCGTTCCTGTCGGGATACAACTTATTGCTATTGCTATATTTCTTATAATGCGACAAGCAAAAATGATAACAGTAGTGCGCGATGCACGGGTGTTTGAGTTACTTCTAGTTGCATCAGAAATCATCCTTTTTGAAGTAATTGAAATTATCACGGGATTGTATCATTTTATGAATGGGATACTGCTAATATGGCTTGTCGGGTTTACATTCCGTTTGGATCGACTAACGTATGAACAAAAATTGATATCAGTCGCCTTCCAAAATATTTCACACGTGGTAATTCTCATTATAGCTAAACTAGTAGATGAAAGAAACACAAAATCCAGCTCAAACTTAGGCCGTACTATTTTTGTTCCATTTATTTATTCAATTTTATTGTGGAAATTGAATAATGAACAAGCGGTAAGACAAAAGGCTTATGACGAACAGGCTAAAGTACTGCAATTAAAGTTAAAAGTGTTGAGTTTTGCGGTGAAAAATACTGAGCAATTGCTTGAATGTGTGTTACCAAAAGAAATTATCCCCGTTGTTAAAGACATGGCAAATACAAAATCTAATAGATATTGTGTTAGCTACGACAACGTTACAATCTTGTTTGCAAAAATAACGGGGGTGCATGAAATGTTTGAAGAGTTGCCGACTGTAGAAGTGGTTGGTCAGCTAGACAGGCTTTTCAAGGAAATTGATAATACAACAGATATGTATTCAATTGAAAAAATTAAAACAGTGGGAGATACATATATGTGTGCGTCTGGACTTCCAACGCCACATCCAAATCATGCATATCGCATGGCAAGTTTCGCGTTTGCGTTGGGTAATGTTGTGACAACTTTTTCTGAAAATAAAAAGCTAAATTATAAGACAGGGATGTGCATTGGTAAGATTGTTGCTGGAGTCATTGGAAAAACTAAATTTACATATGACATATGGGGCGATGCGGCGAACACTGCTAGTCGTATGTACAGTCACGGTGTAAAAGGTAAAATTCAATGTCCGTTCGATACTGCTGATAAGATCAAATCAAAGTTTGAAATTAAACGTCGTGGCATACAAGTAATTAAAGGGAAGGGGGAGATGGACTGTTGGTTTATCGTGAAGGAGAAAACAGGTATAGCTGACGATATTACCAACGAAGAATTGGATAAATACGAAAAACAAAATATGAAAAAAGAAAATATTCGTGCAAAAAACAATGAAAGAAATAAAGGAAGAAAACGTATGAGTGCTGCAAACAACAAACTTGCGAAACTTTTAGACGATGCCAATGGGGCTGGTGATAAGGACGCCTTAACCGTTGGAAAGGATGGCTGGGTTAGTGACAGCGAAAAAGTTTGTCAAAAATGTGGTGATAAATTTACATTACTAAATAGACGGCATCATTGCCGATACTGTGGAATGTTGCTGTGCCAAGACTGTTCCAAATGGAAAGTGCAAAAATTACGTGCATGTAAAGATTGTAAGGAACTATACGATGAAGCCAAAGATCAAAATGAATTCTTGAGACTGAAAGAGGAAGAGTCAAAGAAAGATAAAATAGCACGTGCCAAGAAAAATTTAGTGAGCTCTAATCCTTGTAAAGCATGCTGTGAATGTATTCGTAGTGGTACATCAAGAGAATGGGAGCGAGAATATTTAGATCATAAAAAACAGCAAATAGACAAGACCTTAACTGTTTTCTGGGCGTTTTACATGTTTATGATCATCGCGTATTGGGCTGGTCTCAATTACCTATTAGAAAGCAGTTGCCTTGAGATACCGATGTTTGAAGTAAAGGATGGATTATTTAATGACAACCGCTCGCCTTGTAAATATGGAGAGGCTGGTCAAGTTAGCATTGGTGAAAGAGGTAATGCTGATGGTGAACTGTTTAAAGTGGGAAGTGTTACCAAAGAGATGAATAATACAGTTATAGACCTCATCACCTCTTTCGTTAAAATAAATAAAAGCAATGTGAGGTTTACTGGCATTAGCATTGGTGGTGATAATTGGTACTCTAACCCATGGTCAAATAATCAGGCCCTGATTTTCTCGTGGTCTGCTTCCAATAGTACAAGAATATTTCCTGGAATGGCTGACAACTTAGAAAGAGCACTTTTAATTAATATCTTTTTGCTCTTTCCACTAATAGTTTTATGGATACACTTAAGTAATACTTTGAATTATAATGCTATCGCAAATACAAAAGAGGATGTTAGTTCCAAACTTGCAAAAAATTGCTGCATTGGTGGTACGCCGTTGCGCATATACCTTAACATTCGTCAACGTGTAATTATCCATTGGGAACAAGTTGTAACTACTTGTGTCTTAGCAATAATTTTGATTTTGATTACATATCAATTTTTCTCCTGCCATTATTGGTTCGGTCATATGCTTTTAACCGCTTTATATGGCTTTAATACATATTCCTTGTTAACGCATGGTATAATCTACATTATCACGGCAATATGTGTATTAATGATTCTTGTTACCATTCCTTTAAATGTGTCGTATCAAACATATGAACTACGCGAACGTTTAGAATTTGTTGTTTTATTTATGGTAACCGTTTACCATGCGCTTGTTCAAGGTAAATCTATTGATTTATCTACGCGTCAAAGTTTTTTAAAGACCAAAGAAATCTCGAATCTGAAAGATAAAAGTGAATTGGAACGAGCGAAGAATATGGCCATGTTACCTTTACCTCGCGTTATTACACAAGGTTTACAGGAGGGCAAAAATATAGTAATAGATGCTTATGGGACTGTCCTTTTCGCTGACATTGTGTCATTCACTGTTTTCTCCTCCTCAGATGTGTTGGCACGCGATCCAGAAGATCGTCCAAAAAAATTAGTCGAAATTTTGAATGATATGTTCTCCCGACATGATGCACTTGCTGTTCGATGTGAAGTTGATAAAGTTAAAACACTAGGCGATTGTTATGTAGCATCTTGTGGTCTACTTGTTCCAATTGCAAATCATGCTTCTACGTTGACAAAATTTGGCATTGGAATGCATGGAGTTATGGGAGAATTGAATGACGTGTTCAAACTTCGAGGAAAGGGACCGAAAAATAAAGATTTACGTATTCGAGTAGGACTGGCTAGTGGGACTGTTGTTGGCGGGGTAGTTGGTGGTAAGAAGTTCATCTTCGACATATGGGGTGATACTGTCGAAATGGCAGAAGTTATGGAATCTGAAGGTGTTCCAGAGAAGGTACACATCAGTCAGACGACATTTTTAAGGGCACGTAAAGATAAAGATTTAAGATTTGACAAAAGAGGTGTTGACCTTTCTGAGTTTGGCTACAATGACAAATCATATATTGCAAGTCCCGCTGATTTAAGGCCAGGCCAATCGCTTATGGAATGGATTGCACAAATTTTTCCAAAGGAAGAACCTAATGCAGCTGATACAATTCCAAGTGCTAAACCTGGATTAAAAAGACATTCATCGTTTAGAAGTAGTGAAATGTCAATGGATTTCGTAGATAACCCCATGAATACGGGACGTGGAAGCAGAATGAGTGTATATTAAAAAAAAAATCCTCTAAATATTATATGATACAAAATTATCATATCTCTCATATTTTTACATTTTATAAAAATATATATATTTCTGTTGTGAGTTATGTATATATGATTAATTCTTACTCATTTATTTAATAAAATTTTACTCCCTGTAAATAAATATATATATAATTTAATGAGTAAGAATTAATCATATATATATTTATATTTTATATAAAAATTCTTTTATTTACAACCTACGATTTCTGGTGTTGGGCAAAAAGTCTTCACCAATTTGCCTCGTGAAACTAATTCATTCTTTATCTCGTGATACTGTTTAGGGTAGGTACCAGTTTGATTATTATGAAACTGTAGACATAATTCTGCTTGATGAAATTCAAAATTGTCACTATCGTAAATGTATACTGTGTTTGTTCCCAACGTATCTGGGTCTGAACCTATGCCTAATTTAAACGTTGTATTATGTGGATCTACTTGTTGAATTATATCCATAATATATATATTTTTCATTCCACCTTTCATCCCAATAAGTGCACGATATCCACTACCAAGGTCAAAGTAGTCCTCGCGCTCCCACGTCTTAACATCAACACGTATGAAGGATTCAAAATATGTTTGCAGTACCTGGCCAATTTTTAATTTTGGAACATTTATTTTTATAACTTCTGCATGACCTTCATCGCTATATATAGATACATTTTTTTTATTATAGTAACATGCTTTTTTATTTGTTGAATTGCCGAACATATAGCCCCCAATAGATGTAACTTGTGAGCTTGTTCTCCCAAACAATGAGCGCTCAATTTGCACATAATTATATTGTCTTCCCCAATAACATCCAGATCCTAAATATAGCTCCTCGCTATTCTCCGTGCTTCTATCAATGTTATGATTAACATCGTGGTTAGTATCAACAAAGCTATTGTTACTTGTTTTGTGGTATTTAAATTGCTCCCTAGCTAGTCTGCTCATTTCCCACGAGCCGACAACCTCATACTTATTTGGCTCCAATAAATCTATAACATCTGATAAGAACGTAAATACATCTGAATTACCACCGTATAAACCTAAACTTCCGAAGATCAATAAAAATAATGGCTCATTTGATTTCTTATAGTGATTTGATGCCCATGTAATTCTACCTGCCAAATCTTTCTTTGGCTCTGTTTGATTTAAATAATTTCTATAATAATATAAGTAATGGCCATTGCTCGTATCATTTTTTGGACCATTACAAACACTATTAATCACAGGTGTGCCATCACTCAGCCAAAAATTGATTGGCTGATTCCACGTTGTCCCACATGCATTTAACATCATACCAGGACTTTTGTCGTCGTCACCATTGCCATGGTGTGCATTTTTTACATATTCTTCAAGCTCACTTTTTGTTGCAGCGGGCCATTTATTTGATGCTACACCAACATCGACAACAGAGATACCACTTTCTTTCAATACTTTTCCTGCTCTTTTCTCGTACACTTGGGCATGTGTTCCCAAAGAATTTAAAAATATGTAACCGGCACCATCAACACCATCGATGAACGTGTCATTTACTGTTGTATTCGTTGAATAAAAATTCCATAGCTCGGGAAATATTGTACCTAAATATGGATCTGCAGCCCACCCTATTGGTATTTTACCACGATGGGCCGATATCCACGCACCAGTAAATTGGGAGGATAAAATACGTGGTGTATCCCCTTCATTTGTTTCAAACATTATATATACTTTTGTATGGTCCAACTTTCTATGCAAATCATGTTTTGGTGCATTAATTGGTTTAGTATTTAAATAGATTGATATGGATCGCCAAAATGATAAATTTGGCGTAGAAAATGTGCAAAATACAACACCACCTGCATGTGATGTAATGTTTGTATATGCATGTTCTGGATCAGACCATCCCCATACGGAGACTAATTCAGGTTTTGATTCCAAGATTTCTACATACAAGGCTGTTTCTTTTGGGGTTGGAATACGTCCACCACCTTTGCCACAATCTAAAGGATCGCACTTCCAAAGTGGGCACAAATTCATTATGAATGCTTTATTCTGTATCGGATAATCAACTGACATTATAGTTGCTGCACCTTGTGATTGTACGGCGTTATGATAATAATCTGCATTAAATACTATCTTCGGGTTTGTCCGTGGTAATACATATTGTATTGCCCAACGATATGCAGAAAATTTATTTTTAAAGTCTGGTAATTTTTTTACAATCCTAACGTCTTTTAAACATGCATGATTTTGCATTAAGCTGGAAGATACAGGCAACAAATTATCAAGACCAGCAATTGTCATTGCAATGTGAATGCTGAAACCGTCGCTATTAAATAAAACAGCACCATCCAATTTACTTTTATATTTGTTAACCAAGTCACAAAGTATTGGTTTTGGTGGCTTATTATCAAACGTTACATTACGATATTTTTTGAAATACTCTACCCATAGTCTATCTGACTGTGGAAAGTCAATATTTTTTTTGCCTGTATCATAAAATAGCTCTGGGGGTTCACCCAGTCTGTTCACTAATCCTTGAAGAGTATAGACTAGCGACTCTTCTTCATAGTTTGTTATATTTGCATTTTTTAAATCCCAAAATATAGCCGGTGTATTATTATTATTATCAATACATCGAATTAAAGGAAATAATAATGAAATTAATAATACAAACAACGTGAACATACTTGCTATGGGTGGTTGGGGTATGCAAATAGTCTATTGGAAGAACCACGACCCTGTGGAATTTTTGTGGGTAATGCATATATGCTTGTACCTATAAATCGCTTGGCCCATTTTCAAGTGCCTATTAAATAC